>B570J13888_100007_pt1 | contig 56158 bp, 49 predicted proteins | sample LakMenEpi30Jul08_FD_13888 | JGI IMG/M metagenome (IMG submission 13888)
TGTAAGGAGAGAGAAATTCATCAGCAGTCATGGCCATAGAATTCATAGCCACCGCTTGATTAGGAATATTGTTAACAGCAACTAGCTGTTCTTGCATCCAACTATCAAAAGCCTCCTGTGTCTCCACNACTACTTGGCTTTTCATTACCCCGTGGTAAGGTCCACANAGTTCAGCACAAATTAGTTGATAGTCACCCGCTTTTCTGGGCGTAAAACGGAGATTGGTTTGTCTACCAGGAATGGCATCCTGTTTCACCCGAAATTCNGGAATCCAAAAGGCGTGGATNACATCNNTNGCNGTNATNTTNANTTCCACNGTTTTNCCAATGGGTAAATGCANTTCACCNGTNGTTACNTCNNTNTCTGGATAGNTNAANAACCAAGCATATTGNANNCCAGNNACNTTAATGGTTAATTCTGCTGGTTTGTTGACTACTTCCGCATCGGTATCTAACTGTGATACCTGTACAGGTGCATCCTTGAAAGTAGCAGCAATTGCCGTCCCTGGCATATTCATGGACTCCTCCATCATTGGTGCACCATGAGCCGAATGGGGATCAAAGCCGCCCATGTTGTTATATACATCAAAACTGTAGACAGAAATACCGACAACGATAATGGCGGGGATCGCTGTCCAGAGGATCTCTAGTGGTACATTACCCTCAATTGCCGGACCATCCTCATTATCACCAGCCCGACGACGATATCTAATAACAGCGTAAATTAAAACACATTCAACAATCAAAAATATGCCTGTAGAAACAGTCATCATCGTGTTGAATAGACCATCCACCAAAGGGGCTTCGTCAGAGGCCGCTACAGGTAACAGACCGTGATTTTGTCCGTACCAGAGACTTGCCAGGGTGAGGACAATGCCAATGAGTAATGTCCAGATTGCATTGGGAATTTTCACGGCTGATTTCTTAATGAATTAACTACTTTATCTACAGATTACTTCACTTATGAAAGTAACTCTACTTACTAAGGTAGTGCAGGCTATGGGGTTTAGTATCCGCTGGTCTGAAATCTTTATTAATTTTTTGGATCAAGATCACAATTTTGAGTACAAGAGAGATGAGTCGTATTGCCCAGGTTAGATGACAATTAGTCCAAAAATTCCCATTAATTCTCATTTAGCAATTATTCCTATCTGCAAAATAGCACGAGATATTACAGCGAAAACTAGCTAAAGTGATCCAAAGTATAAGGGAAAGCTGATTTCTATATTCTGACCTATACGTTAGGGTGAATATCAGTTGGCACTAAATCAAAATAGAAAATTTTCAATTTCCAGCACAAGTGGTCCGAAGGTATTGTTAATGAACGAATTTGTCCTAGAACAACAAAATAAAGCGGCAACAGTAGCACAACAGCCTCAGGAGATGATTCGTCGCTTGGTGTGGAAAATATGCGTAGCCACCTTAATTTTGATGGCTATAGGCAGTGCTACCCGGGTCATGAATGCTGGACTTGCTTGCCCTGACTGGCCTTTGTGCTATGGGGAATTAATTCCAGCCAAACAAATGAATCTCCAAGTGTTTTTGGAGTGGTTTCATCGCCTTGATGCGGCTTTAATTGGCTTTAGTGCGATCGCTCTTTGCGGGTTATCTTGGTGGCATCGTCTGTCTTTACCCAAGTGGCTGCCTTGGTCCTCTACATTTGCCCTGTTTTTAATTGTCTTCCAAGGGATTTTGGGAGGACTCACTGTAACTGAATTGTTGCGGTTTGATATCGTTACCGCCCATTTGGGGACAGCGTTGCTATTTTTCACTACGTTGTTAATTATCGGTACGAGTTTGACCCCCTATCAAGGCACAGGAACAGTAGGTAAGTTACCTTGGGTAGGTCTAACTGCTGCTATTTGCGTCTATTTACAAAGTTTACTGGGCGCTTTAGTGGGTTCTCGCTGGGCTTTACACCAGTGTTTGGCAGATGAACAACTTTGTGGTGTTATGTACAGCCATATTTTTGGCTTAGTACCACCAACTATAGCTACTTTGGCAGTGGTCTTGATTTCTTGGCGGACACCAGCATTACATCCGGCTTTGCGGAAACTAGCTAATATGGCGGGTGGTTTGTTGATTTTACAACTTCTATTGGGTGTAGCTACCTTCCGCTTACGTTTACAAGTTGAACCTCTTACTGTTTCTCACCAAGCTATNGGTGCNACTTTACTCGGTACTTTGGTAGTATTTACAGTTTTATCACTGCGGGATTCATTCACTCCTACTCACAGCCCAAATCTATAAAACCTCAGCTTCCTATTCCTGCCAAAAAGCGTTTTGCTGACCAGTTCTTGAAAAATAAGGAAAAAGCCCAACATGATTGAGACTAATGTCTCTCGTCGTCAGCACGACACATTTCTCCAAGTCGTTCACAGTTACTACCAGTTAACCAAACCCCGAATTATCCCCCTGCTATTAATCACTACTGCTGGAAGTATGTGGATAGCTGCTCAGGGAGAGGTAGATCCTTGGTTGTTAATTATTACCATGATTGGTGGGACTTTAGCTGCAGCCAGTGCCCAAACTATTAACTGCATCTATGACCGAGATATAGATTATGATATGGAGCGCACGCGCCATCGTCCTATGCCTTCTGGTAAGGTACAACCCCGTGATGCTTTAATTTTTGCTATCGTTCTAGCTGTACTTTCTTTTACTCTTCTTACTGTCTTTGCTAATCTCCTGTCCGCATTTTTAGCCTTCTCTGGCATCATCTTCTACATTTTAGTCTATACTCATTGGCTTAAACGCCATAGCACTCAAAATATTGTCATTGGTGGTGCAGCCGGGGCAATTCCCGCTTTAGTTGGTTGGGCTGCAGTTACGGACACTTTAAGTTGGGCAGCTTGGTTAATTTTTGCCATTGTCTTTTTGTGGACACCCCCCCATTTTTGGGCTTTGGCTTTAATGATTCGTGATGATTACGCTAAGGTAGGGATACCAATGTTACCCGTTGTAGCTGGTGATAAAGCAACTGTAAAGCAAATTTGGTTTTATACGGTAATTACTGTCACTGCAACAATTTTGTTGTTTTATCCCTTACACGCCAGTGGTATTGTCTATGCTGTTATTGCCTTAACTTTAGGCGGTGTATTTGTCCATAAGTCTTGGCGCTTGTTGCAAAATCCCGAAGATAAGACTATTGCCAGAGAGTTATTTTTATACTCTATTTCCTACATGATGCTACTGTGTTTAGGAATGGTGGTAGATAGCTTACCTGTGACTCATCATTTGCTGAGTACAGTCCTTCATCAATTCCATTTGTAGCAGTATAGATACCCGATTTCTTTAAGAGGTCGGGTATCTTTTGATTACGGTTGCTAACTATTATTGGGTAGTTTTTGTCTATATTTTGTCATCAAATTTTATATTTAGGTAAATTCCCATAATTTAATCTTTTTTTTAGAAAAGACTGCTATTCATTTATGTATCATCTTAATCAGATTGTATTTATTTCTAGTTAAGGAGGTTGAGAATATAAACCATGAAGCGCCTAGTTGTTTGCTGCGATGGAACTTGGCAAAATTTAACTAATCTTTGCCCTACCAATATAGTTAAACTAAGTCAATCTGTAAAACGAACTGCTAGTGATGGGATACCGCAAATCGTTTTTTATGGTGCAGGAATTGGTTCCGAGAATAAAAAGATTCTGGGTGGTACTATTGGACTGGGTATTGATCAAAGCATACAAGATGCCTATCAATTCCTCAGCCTTAATTACGTTGATGGTGATGAAATCTACCTGTTTGGCTTCAGTCGTGGTGCATACACAGTCAGAAGTTTAGCAGGAATGATCTATTGTTCAGGTCTTCTCAGCCGCCAACATATTACTGAAGTGCCTAAAGCCTATGGGCTTTATCGCAACAGAAATGTAAAACCCAGTAGTGAGACAGCCGCTAATTACCGTAAAGACTACGGAAAAAATCAAGGAAAACCAGTTGATATTACATTACTTGGTTGTTTCGATACCGTGGGTGCATTAGGAATTCCTTTGCTACCTATATTCAAAATATTTGCTCCACTACTTCATAGACGTTACAAATTCTATGACCCTACTTTAAATAAGTATGTCCAAAATGCACTGCACGCTATGGCAATAGACGAAATTCGGGAAATTTTTGATGTAACTCGTATGATCAAAAACCCTGATGCTCCCAACCAAAGGCTAATTGAAAAGTGGTTTCCAGGTGAGCATGGTTGCGTTGGTGGTGGTACAGAAGAACACACCCCCTTATCAGATGGTGCTTTACAGTGGATGATCGATTCCATCAAAGACTTAGGCTTGGGACTAGAATTCGATCTCAAATCAATCAGCATTGCTCCAGATCCTACCATTGATTTTAAGAACGATCCAGGCATATATAAATTAGTAGGAACTAAACTTCGTGATGTTGAAAATCGAGTTGATGATCTTCATGAAAGCACAGTTGAGCGATTGAAAAAGCGTAGAGATTACCGATCCAAAAATTTAGTACCAATTATTTCTGAACTGGAACTAGATTAATTGACCAATAAAATCAAAGCTTTTTCAGAAATATTAAATTGGGCTTGTTTTCTCCTTCAGTCCTTCAATTGAAAGGTTTAAACTACAAATCTTCCCACTAAATCCATTCACAAGGAGTTATCATTATGTCAGATAAAATCAATAAAATTGTCAGTGAAGTCAAACAAGTTTTAGGCATTAAAGTAGCCGATAGTGCTTTAGGTAAAAAGAAAGCTGAGAAAGCAGCTAAAAAAAGTATTGTTCAACTCAAAGAACAGAAGTTTGACAAACCTCTTGAGCAATTATCCAAAGTCAAAGGTAAGTTAGTTTTTAGTGATAGCAACAAGCCATTGCACAATATTCAATTAGAATTGTGGGACAGAGATATTGGTACTCCTGGAGCTTATTTAGGCACAGGAATTACCGATTACAATGGTCAGTTTACTATCTACTATGATCCAGCCAAAGCAGGATTTTTAGATGTTCCAGATTTAGAATTAAGATTGTTAGATAGTCGGATTCATTTTGATAAAGATGAGCAACCAGTTTCCACTTATCGCATTGCCTATATTATCAAAGGTTCAGATAATGTAAAGGACAAAGAATTTGACTTTGGTACTTGCACTGTTCCTTACTGGTTGTATAAACCTGATAGCCATTTTGCCCGTCTATTTTTCAGTGAATTAGAAGGAACACCCGATGATTATTCAGTTGGTCGGACTCTTCAAGGTTATGATGCTGCTAGTGGTTTAGTTCCTATTAAAGCCAAGCACGTTATTACTAATACTCTTCATCCTGATCAACCAACTTTACCAGAAATTCAAGCGGCTTATCCTCCCAATTTAACCATTAAATTAGATCGGAAAAATCCTGGTTATACCAGAAGTGATGAATATTTTGTGTTACGGATTCTCAATGGTATGAATCCCTGTTTGCTGAAACGGAATAAGCAGAACCCAAATCTGTTTAAAACAGGATTCAATTGGGACAATTATGAAAAGGATAATGACCACGACCTCAATAATGTAGAAGCCTTTTTGGAACTGAAAGATAATAAGTTGGTGGTAACTGCAATTACTGTACAAAGTCGTTATCCTGATTCTTTAGCTCCCCATTCTCCTTTGAAAGATCCTGTTACCTATACTCCTCAAGATGGGGAAAAATGGTTACAAGCGAAACGAATTTTCCGTACTAATAGTTTCTTTGCGGCAGAAATGATTGAGCATTATATTAAGGCTCATTTACAAATGGAGCAATATACAATTGCTGCTTTCCGCAATTTACGCAAAAATCCTGTGCGCTTGATGTTATTGCCTCATGTGAAAAGTTTGGTTAATATTAATCAACGGGCTGATGAAGTATTAGTATCTCCAACTGTAGGTTTAGTTACTACTAATGGACCCTTAACTCCTGGTTCTGTGGTGCAAATCTGTAAGGAAAGAATGGCCAGTTATGATTGGAAAGGTTGGAAACCTCGTCAGCCAATTTTTGATGGTCATACTTTTGCGAAAATTGCTAATCTTTACTGGCAAGTTTTAACTGAATATATTGATAGTTTCTTCCAAAATTATCAAGAGGAAATTGTGAAGGATTGGGCAGAAATTCACCGTTTATCTGATGATATAGTGGAGCATAGTGTGGCTTATCAACCTTTGGTGGTAAGCAATGATAGTGACTACGATTTGTATGATCACAATGAGCTTGATCATCCTGAGATACCGAGAACAACGATTAATGGTACAGTCAAGGCAACTCGCCCAATTACTACTTCTGACCAACCCAGTGCTACAGATATTCAGAACTTGAAAGAGTTGTGTCGTTATGTGATTTTCCACATTACTTTTTGGCATTCTTGGGTAAATGATGCTCAAGCTGATGAAGGTGGGGAAATTTTCTATAATTCACTGGCATTACGCGGTGGTAGTTTTGGTAGTGAAAATGATCCAGCGATCGCTCCTAATATCTTAGAATCTACTAATCTGATCTATATGGTCAATGTTCTCACCGCAATTAAATACGGCTATATTCTCAAGAATGAAGATGATGATATTCCTGAAGAATTAAGAACGACATTGGCGCGTTATAAGAAAGAATTTGCTGATCTTGATTATGAAATTAGTAACATCAGAGCGTTGATTAACGTTTAAACAGAGTTCAGTAGTTCCAGCATATTTTGAGATAGGGAGTGAAAATCTTGCTCCTGATCAATAGCTAGAAATTGCTGCTCAGGACTTACATTCAGATGCTATTTATAAAGGCGTTGCGTAAGTCCGAAAATTTATGCACTTGTGCATTCTTATGAAAACAAACAAAAAATAAGGAATCTATGAATCTGAGTAACTTCCTATCAAAGCTCTTCCAGAGAACTGTAGTGTTTGCAATTGTGACAATTACTCTCATTTTCACAACCATATCTCAGCCAGCTTTTGCAGTTACTGTGTCTGAGATAAATAAGCAAATAGATGAGCTTGCACAATCTCCCGTTCTCCTGAACGGTAAAGCTTGTGATAAGTCAGATGCCCTTTGGTCAGCCATTTATGCAAGCAGGGAGTCAGCGGAGAACCTCGTTCCCTTGCAAAAAGATCAGATAAAAGCTTTTTTAGCAGGAACGGCCACAAGGTTCTGGAATAGCTTCGTTGACAGTCCTGATATCAAGCCAGAGAATTATGTTCGTTTGACTCATCGTCATGGTGTATTTGCCCAAGCACGTTTAGTCATCGAACCAAAATTTCAGAAGCGTTATACTGGCCTACTCCAAAAAGGGTCGGATTGTGTCCTAGTCCGATTTTCCTCAGCAGTTAGTCCTGCAACTAGCTGGAATCGCTTCACTCCTGGCTTTGCTGCTAAATTCTTTATCGGAGGTAAGCATAGTAGCGAAAATCTGATCGTTCAGCATTCGATTGCCGGTCAAGGTAATAATATCAACTACTATGAGTATCCCCTCTCCAACAAACTGAAATTTACTGAGAATCAACCAGCAGGTTTTGCTGCTTTCTCCCGTTTCTTTAACACAATTCAAGACTATCTCAAAAACGAGACCAATCTGAAGATGGTTGATCCCCGTGAATTGTCTATCAAACACCTTGCCAGCATTAATGTTAATGGAAAAACTGTTAATAACCCTAAATCCCCACGCTTCATCTTTCTAGTTTCTCCAGGAGGGCAAGCTTTTTCCAAGGAACAGCACGATTTCCGACAAGACTTCCTGGCACTAAATCAAGGTATTCCTGTGGATAATGAGGGACGGGTCAAGAAAGGTAAAGGTGTGCGGATATTTGATGTCTATGTTGCTGACCAGTTCACCGATAATCCAAAAGCAGAAGCTCAACGCATTGGCTATTTTGAGTCTAAGTCTCATTTTGCTGTGTCGGATACGGCTGATATTCGTGTCTCCTTCCGGCACTCAATTACACCACGAGAAACTCAAGATTATCCTGGGGAATATCCAAAGTCTCTATTTAATGATGAGACTTTCACATCTGAATGTGCGACTTTCGGGGCTTCATTAGCAGATATGCAGCCTAATGCACAAGATCCTTCTGGTAACAGCAGTATTTTCTTCCAGAACTATCTCAAACGTGGTTGTAAACCCTGACGTTACGCGGTGGCAGTTTTGGTAGTGAAGATGATCCGACTATTGCACCCAATATCATCGAATCTACCAATCTGATCTATATGGTCAATGTTCTCACTGCAATTAAATACGGCTATATTCTCAAGAATGAAGATGATGATATTCCTGAAGAATTAAGAACGACATTGGCGCGTTATAAGAAAGAATTTGCTGATCTTGATTATGAAATTAGCAACATCAGAGCGTTGATTAACATTTGAACAAAGTTCAGTAGTTCCAGCATATTTTGAGATAGGGAGTGAAAATCTTGCTCCTGATCAATAGCTAGAAATTGCTGCTCAGGACTTACGTTCAGACGCTATTTATGGGTGCATGACAGTGGTTTCCGCTCTTATGAGGTACAAAGTTTAATTATCAAACTCTTGTGGTGCGGGCATCTTGCCCGCTAAATATGTACCTCATAACACCGGAAAGTGCTGTATATTATCCGTGTTCATTCTTTTGGTAGGGAAGTTTAAACTCAAACTAACAAAACTGCAACCGGTGAATTATACCTGGTTTAAATGTGGGGATTGAGTCGTTGACAATAGTTTAAAAGGTATTTATAATAAAATAAATTTATTACAAGCTACTTAGGATGACTATATCTACACTTATCTGAATGAAAAGGGACAAAAAATGAATTTTTATGATGCTTTTATTTCCTATGGCCGTGCTGATAGTAAAGCCTTTGCTATAAATCTTAATGAAAAATTAACAGCAGCAGGTTTAAATGTCTGGTTTGATCAAGACGATATTCCCCTAGCAGTAGATTATCAAAAACAAATTGATGATGGTATAGAAAAAGCCCATAATTTCTTATTTATTATTGCCCCTCACTCAGTTAATTCTCCCTATTGTCTCAAGGAGATTGAACTAGCTATTAAACTAAATAAACGAATTATTCCTTTACTTCAAGTTGAGCAAATTAGCCACGAAATTTGGCAACAAAGAAACCCAAATAAAACTGAAGAAGATTGGCAAGAATACCAACAAAAAGGACTACATTCTAGTTATGGGAATATGCACCCAGCAATTAGTAAAATTAATTGGATTCGTTTTGCAGATAATCTTGATGATTTTTCTACCTATTTTGACGGTTTATTGAATGCAATTAATAAACAGCAAGATTATGTCGAACAACATACCAATTTTTTAGTACAAGCTTTAGAATGGTCGAGAAATCAGCAACAAACCAATTATTTTTTGGTCGGGGAAGAAAGAGGAAAAGCTGAACAGTGGTTAAAACAAAGATTTATTGAAGAACAACCACCTTGTATACCTACAGATTTACATTGTGAATTTATTTGTGAGAGCATAAAAAATTCTCATAATTTACTAAGTCAAGTTTTCCTAGCAGCTGCAGATAAAGACGAGGTAATTAAGGAGAAAATTAGAAAAACATTAATGCGGGAAAGTGTTACTGTTTGGACAAACAAGACTGATATTAAAACCGGAACTGCATTTCCAGAAGCAATTACTCAAGGAATTGAAGGAGCAGATAACTTTATCTATTTAATATCATTAGATTCCTTAAAATCAGAATATTGTCAACAGGAATTAAATCAGGCTTTAGCAAATAATAAACGGATTATTCCTTTATTGATTACAGAAACTGATTTTAAATTAATTCCCCTAGAGTTAAAGAAATTACAGTTTATTGATTTTACTCAATCAGAAAGCGAAACAGAATATCGTTTCAGTGCAGATAAATTATTACAAGAATTAAAGAAAGAACCTTTCTATTATGAAAAACATAAAATCCTGTTAGTCAAAGCCCAAAAATGGAAAAGGCAAAATGAAAATCCTAGTCTTTTATTACATGGTTATAACCTCCAACATTTTGAAGCTTGGTTAAAGGTAGCAAAACAGCGAGAAGATTATCCTTCCTTACCTTTACAAGAAGAGTTTATTATTGCCAGTCTCAATCAATCAGAAGCATCTTCTTTAGAAGTTTTTATCTCCTATTCTCGTACCGATTCAGATTTAGCGCGAAAAATCAATGATGCTTTACAAGAATTAGGAAAAACAACTTGGTTTGACCAAGAAAGTATTGCCACAGGGACTGATTTTCAGCAGGAAATAAATCGAGGAATTGCCAGTTCCGATAACTTTTTATTTATTATTTCACCTAAATCGGTAAACTCTCCCTACTGTGCTAGTGAGGTGGAATATGCCAAAAATTTGGGGAAACGTTTTATTACTGTACTACATCGCCCTTTATCAGATGATGATAAACAAAAACTTCCTGCGGCTTTAGCAAGTGTGCAATGGCTCGATTTTAATCATCATGGAGGGGAATTTTCTGCCAATTTTAATGAGTTAGTGAGGACGCTGGATACAGATAGAGATCATGTCAGAAGTCACACGAAATGGTCACAACGGGCGTTAGAATGGGATGAAAAAGGCAAAAATGCAGATTTATTATTAAGAGGAAGTGAGTTTGCCATTGCCGAAGAATGGCTAGAGATATCAGAAATAGAGAAGAAAAATCCCCCCATAACGGATTTACAAAAAGATTTTATTATCCAAAGTTGGCAAGCCATTGAGGCGCGAAAAAGACAGGAAAAGCGTCAAATATTGATCTTAAGATCCCTATTGTTAGGGACAAGCATGGCTTTAATAGCGGCAATTCTTGGGGGTATTTTTGGTTGGCGAGAAAGGAAACAATCAGAACTTATTCAAGCCCAATCTCTTACCGAATATTCCTTCTTTCTACTTCGTGAACATAAAGAATTGGATGCTTCTATCCAAGGGATTAAAGCAGGAAAAATCTTGTTAAATCAACAGATGTCAGACTTAGACTCACCTGTATTAAATGTGATGAAAGTCTTGGATCTAGCCCTAAATCAAGGCAGGGAAAAAAACAGCTTAGAAGATCACGATGGCAGAGTTCTCAGTATTAGTTTTAGTCCCGACGGCAAAACCTTGGCCAGCGGTGGTTTAGATTACAGCATTAGACTCTGGAATGTGGAAACAGGCAAGAAAATCAGCACCATCCAAAGGGATGGTGGTACTATCAAGAGCCTGAGTTTTAGCCCAAATGGCAAGACCTTAGCCTTCGGTGGTAATGATCAAACAATCAAACTGTGGGATGTGAAGATAGGTAAGGAAATCAAGACCTTTAATGGCCGGCATCTTGATACTGTCAATGGCCTTAGTTTCAGCCCTGATGGCAAGATTTTGGCTTCTGGTAGCGATGATCAAACAATCAAACTGTGGGATGTGGAGACAGGTAAGGAAATCAGTACCTTCAAAGGGCATACTGGCGGTATCATGGATGTCAGTTTCAGCCCTGATGGCAAGATTTTGGCTTCTGGTAGCGATGATCAAACAATCAAACTGTGGGATGTCAACACAGGAAAAGAAACCCGTACCCCCCTCAAGCATACTGAACCTGTTTTTACCGTTGCTTTTAGTCGGGATGGTAAGACTTTGGCCTCTGGCGGCAAAGATAAAAAAATCACACTCTGGGATCTAAAGACAGGTAAGAAAAGTCATACCCTCGAAGGCCATGATAACTATGTCTATAGTCTCGATTTTGGTTCCGATGGCAAGACTTTAGCTTCTAGCAGCTCTGATAACACAATCAAACTCTGGAATCTCAAGACACACAAGCTTATTGAAACTCTTTATGGACATGACGATACTGTGAAACAGGTTCGATTCAGCCCTGGCGGTAAAATCTTGGCTTCTGGTAGTTGGGACAGCACCATCAAACTTTGGGATCTAGCTGAAGAGCTAACTCCTACTCTTCAGGGACATGATAGCTCCGTCTATAACGTTAGTTTTAGTCCCGATCGCAACACTGTGGCTTCTGGCAGCAGTGACGACACGATCAAACTCTGGAATGTAAAAACACGTCAAGAAATCGGCACCCTCAAAGGGCATGAAAAAGCAGTCAATAGCGTTCGTTTTAGCCCAGACGGCAAGACTTTGGCTTCTGGCAGTGATGACAAAACTATCAAACTCTGGAATGTAAAAACACGCCAAGAAATCGGCACTCTCAAAGGGCATAAAGGAGTGGTCAATAGCGTCAATTTTAGTCCCGATGGTAAAACTTTGGCTTCTGGCGGCGCTGATAACACAATCAAACTCTGGAATGTAAAAATACGTCAAGAAATCGGCACTCTCAAAGGGCATAAAGGAGTGGTCAATAGCGTCAATTTTAGTTCCGATGGTAAGACTTTGGCTTCTGGCGGCGCTGATAACACAATCAAACTCTGGAATGTAGAAACACGCCAAGAAATCGGCACTCTCAAAGGGCATAACGGCCTAGTTCTCAGCGTCAATTTTAGTCCCGATGGCAAGACTTTGGCTTCTGGCGGCGCTGATAACATAATCAAACTCTGGAATGTAGAAACACGCCAAGAAAATAACGCCTTCACAGGCAAAGGGCATGAAAAAGCAGTCAATAGCGTTCGTTTTAGCCCAGACGGCAAGACTTTGGCTTCTGGTAGTCTTGATAAAACTATTAAATTCTGGAATGTGAAGACAGGCAAGGAAATACCTATTCTCCGGACGCATCAAAGTGGTGTTTATAGCGTCAATTTTAGTCCCGATGGCAAGACTTTGGCTTCTGGCAGTGATGACAAAACTATTAAATTATGGAATGTACCACCAAATAATAACTATGAAAAGTTAGATGATTTAATGAAGAAAAGTTGTAATTGGATCAGAAACTATTTACAAAATAATCCTCAAGTTAGCAAAAGAGATCAACATTTATGCGACGGCATTGGTACTCAACAGTGAAGAAGTAAAGTAAAGTAGAGTTTTTGTAATTCAGTTTATGAACAAGCCTTTCAGTTTTTCCTTCCCAAGCAGACAAACAGCAGACGCGGTTCAAGTTGATGACTTTATACATTTGCCCACTGCCCTCCATGACCTCGGCTTTCAAAGTTCCCGTCCTTTGCTAGTATTAGTAGGTGGTGCAAGTAAGGTGAGTGAATCTGACTTAGCCCGTCTGAGCCTGTTGTTTGTAGAAGTCATAGCTCCCCTAGTTGAAGAGTTGAATGCCGGTGTTGTTGACGGCGGTACTGATGCTGGTGTAATGAAAATGATGGGTCAGGCTCGCAGGGAAATAAATGGGACATTTTCTTTAATTGGTGTCGCCCCAGTGGGGACAATAACATTACCTAATGCAGTCCCCACATCTTCCAATACAGAAGCCTTAGAACCTCACCATACTCATTTTGTCTTAATTCCTGGTTCTAATTGGGGTGATGAGTCGCCTTGGCTGGCCAGAGTAGCAAGTTTACTTGCCAACGAAGCACCATCAGTAACATTACTAATCAATGGGGGGGAGATTGCTTTAGTAGATGTGATGGAAAATTTAAAAGTTGGTCGGACAATAGTTGTAATTGCTGGTAGCGGTCGGCTTGCGGACGAAATTGCTTTTGCCAGAAACCATCCAGAGTCTGAAGCACGGGAAAAGGTCGCAGAGGTGGCAGGGCATAGTAATCTGTTGTTATTTGACCTGTTACAACCAATGTCAGAATTAGCCAAGCTATTGAGACAGCAATTAACAAAGTGATTAAAACATTAATAAACAGACATCTGTTGAAAATTAAATATGCGTTTTCTAAAACCCTTGTAGAGCCGAGAATCCTTCTATGATTCCGGCTTTTTCTCCTCTTTTTCCTTTTTAGTTTCTTTGGTGACTTTGGTGAGATAAACTTCTACATCACTCTGAATGATATTTTCCACATTCACGGCAAAATTTTTAAAAGCCTCCTCATGGGTTTTATAACTGGCATAGGAATCACTGAGTTCAAGAAATTCCCAACCTTCTCCTTTGAGAATTTCCGTTGTCCGCCGATAGTGTCGCCAACGTTCTCCATAATGAAAAAATTCCTCAACCGAGGAACTGATAGCTACCATTCCCGATAAGGCAATTGTAAAACCTTTCAGATATGAATCTAAGATTTGATTATTAGTATTTAAACTTACTAAAATGGGAACAATTACACCCCCAATAATTGTTGTTAATCGCAGTTGATAATAGCGTTTACGGGCATCATTAGCCCGTCCTTCCATCCACAAAATCTGGTCTAACCAGCGAGACTTTAAATAATGCTTTTGTATATCATTAAGTTCCAGAGTCTCAAATAAATCAATAAACTCTTGTTTTAATAATTGGGAATAAGAATCTTTTTTTGCCACAACTCACCCCTTAAATAGTAGTAATTATACACAAAAACAAAGCTTCAGTCCACTCCACCACAGCCCCATAAGTATCTCCTGTATGTCCACCTAACTTATAATTAAACCAAGCTGAGGTAACAACAGAAATCACACTCCCAGATAAAACCATCCCCACAGCTAAAACTAAATTCTGCGGATTCATTACCCAAATAACACCACTTAAACCAATTAATAAAAACCAACTTGGAAATAAATCTAAATAAGAACGAATAGCTTGTTTATGAAATGCACCCTTACCAGTAGGTTTAAGATAAGGATAACAGGCGATCGCTACTTGTTGTCCCCAACGTCCCCAGCCACAACCAGCCATTAACACTAAATAATGATTTTCGGCTATATCTGTTAAAGCAGTAATTTTCAAAATAATAATCATAATAGCAGACATTGCCCCAAATGCACCAGTAGCACTATCCATCATTACCTGCAATCTACGTTCAGAATCACCTACTGCTAAACCATCGGCCGTATCCATCGCTCCATCTAAATGTAACCCTCCCGTTATTACTATCCACGCACATACTACCAAAGCGTTACGGGTTAACACTGGGACACTCAAATAATTCATTCCTATGTCTAAACCAGCTAAAATCCCACCAATCATTAACCCAATGATCGGCGCGAAACAAGCAACCCGTTGAAAGTCCAAATTTTGCACATAAGGCAAGGGAATAGCAGTATAGAAAATCACAGCCGCAACTAAATTTAAGAATTGCTGTTGCCACCAGCCCAAAACATTAGCCATACTTGAGAAAGAGTTTAATTAACTAAATGCTGCCAGTATTTATGAATATAAATTTTCTCATCATCAACTACCCCCAAACCAACAATCTACCACCAATAATCAGCCCATTATCCCCTAAACTTGATATTTTAGAAATATGGGAAACTAACAATCTATCTCATTGATGGTCTGGCTGCGTCGTCACTCACCTTCCATAACCCACTATTTTTCTATGAGTTATCATCTACCCGACACGAAAATACCAGCGCCGTGCATAGTCAACACGGGCATAGTAGTTAACAAACTCGATATCCGCAGATTGCTGAATGATTTAGGTAGAGTCCACTACATCTACACCCAAGACCACAAACTACTGAGTGAAGGTGATGGGGATGTAATAGAAGTATTCGCTAATTCCCGTCGCGCTACCTTAGTTACCAACAATTCGCTATATCTAAATGTAGATAGTTTTGATTATCTGGAATTAAAACAGTCTCCACAGCCAGAAACCTACTTTGACTTGATTCAAGAGCAAATGTGCTTACGGTTAATTCCCCTGTCCACACCGCTGCAAGAACGACGCAATCGCCAATTTAACTTTACAGTTATAGAAGCGATGATGGATGAAGTCCTCACAGCTAGATGGGATGCAGAAATTGATGATGACTGTTATGATTCCTTCTAACAGGGTAATCATATCTTCTCCAGGGGAATATTGGATTGCAGGGTGTCACCCCCACAAGACAAAAGCCCCCACAAACTACCCCAAGTAGTCGAGAAAATGTTAAGTTGGTGGATAAATTTAGCCAAATCCTATTTTTGTCTTGAGCGCCAATTTTTCTTTTGAATGTCTCGCTACCTGTAGCCAGACCAAAGCCAGAGCCGGAATATTTTCTACCCCCCACGGACCAGTGGAAACTCCCAGGTTTATGCCTGTAGGAACATTGGCTAATGTCAAAACTATCACCCCTGCCCAACTGGGAGCAACAGGAGCGCAGATGGTTTTAGCTAATACCTATCATTTACATCTCCAACCGGGAGAAGCTATTGTTGCGGGTGGTGGAGGGCTACATAAGTTTATGGGTTGGCCCGGTCCCATGCTCACAGACTCCGGTGGATTTCAGGTTTTTAGTCTGAGCGAAATGCGGAAAATTACAGAAGAAGGTGTAACTTTTCGTTCGCCCCATGATGGGCAAATGATTAAATTAACGCCAGAACGCTCTATTGAAATTCAGAATATTCTAGGGGCGGATGTGATCATGGCTTTTGATGAATGTCCTCCCTATCCTGCTACTCGTCAGGAAGTAGAAGCCGCTACTGACCGTACCTATCGCTGGCTAAAACGCTCTATATCCGCCCACCAACGCCCAGATCAGGCATTGTTTCCCATTGTCCAAGGGGGAGTATATTTAGATTTACGCGCCCGTGCTGCTGCGGAATTGGCAGAATTGGATATGCCTGGATATGCTATTGGTGGTGTTAGTGTGGGTGAACCTACGGATTTAATGGCGCAAATTGTCCAAACTACAGCCCCGTTGTTACCTGTGAATAAACCCCGTTATTTGATGGGTGTGGGAACTTATCGAGAAATGGCCATAGCCATTGCTTCTGGGGTGGATTTATTTGATTGTGTGATTCCTACTAGGTGGGCTAGACATGGTACAGCTATTGTTTCTGGTGAACGTTGGAATCTCAAAAACGCTAAGTTTCGTGAGGATTTTACCCCGTTGGATACAACTTGCCCATGTTACACTTGTGAAAATTTCAGTCGTGCTTATATATCTCATTTAGTGCGATCGCAGGAAATATTAGCTTATACTTTGTTGACTATTCATAACATCACCGAATTGATTCGCTTTACTCAAAAGATTCGAGCTTCAATATTAAGCGATCGCTTTATAACAGATTTTGGTCATTGGTTGCAACCTTCAGCTATTGATTTAGAAAAAACTCAGGACTAATCATGATCCTCAATTCGTAATCAATCTAAAATCTAAAATCCAAACCATGTTAAAATGTATATCGCATATAAAAGCTGTATTTGATTATTAGGTGGATTTAAACAAACATGGAAGCAGCACTCTTACTAGCAAAACTGCCTGAAGCTTACCAAATCTTCGACCCCTTGGTAGATGTTTTACCTGTTATTCCCGTTTTCTTCTTGTTACTTGCATTTGTTTGGCAAGCCGCAGTGGGTTTCAGATAAATTACCCATCTTTTTTGGACAGGTAATACACACCTGTCCTATCTTTTATATAAAATTAATAGTTCTTAATATTTTGCCATAAATCAATATAATTAATCCAGTCGCATCCTAAATTACCAGGAATTTACTATGGGCAATATCAAATTTGTGAAAGAGAATCAGGAAATAGTGGCCGCAGACGGTGCTAATCTCCGACTTAAAGCTGTAGAAAATGGGATTGATATTTATACATTTATCAGTAAAATCACTAATTGTGGTGGTGCTGGCCAATGTACTACCTGCGTTGTCCAAATTACCGAAGGAATAGAAAATCTTTCTCCCCGCACGGATTTAGAAAACCGCAAATTCAAAAACAAGCCCGATAACTACCGTCTAGCTTGTCAAACTTTGGTTAATGGACCTGTTAGCGTAATTACTAAACCTTGAGGACTTGTGAAAAATTTGGCTTCACTCTGTCATCTATGATGCTATTCTAGAATTGTTAACTCGAAATTACATAAAGGGCTATCTTGCTATGCAAGTTAATGATTTGGGTTTCGTAGCGAGCATTTTGTTCGTATTAGTACCTGCCGTGTTTTTAATCATGCTTTACATCCAAACTGCTCGCAATGAAAGTTAATTAAAAGCTTTGCGAAAGGCATTAGCTTTTGTAAGCATTTAAAAATTGGTGGAAAAGATAGTTAATACTCAGACTACAAAATAAAAACCCCCCTCAACTAAATATAGTGCAGGGGTTTTTATTTAACAATCGCTAATATGAAGACATTACCCAATAGTGCGTACCAAGAGAACCGGAGAGGTAGCATTAACACGGACATAATCAGATAAAGATGAGCCAATGAGTCGATCTATATCTACAAAGCTCTTAGCAATGGAGGGGCGACGATCTGGAGAACCAATTAATAATAGGTCTATATTCAAATCTCTACTTAAACGACAAATTTCTTCCCCAGGTTTACCACTGCTAGTCACACAACGCACTGCTACAGACTGCCTTTCTGCTTCTGCCATAGCCATTCCCAATACAGAATTTCTCTCCGGTTGGAGGTCCGTAATTCCTGATAATTTACCACCTAAATCTGTATTGATATTAGCTAAAACTAATTGTCCACCGACAACACCTCTAAGCAAGAACAAAGCTAAATTTAAAGAGTTTTTAGCAGATTCAGAATTATCCATTGCCACCATCACACGTTTAATATTTTTAACATAAATGTCATCTTTCACCAACAACATGGGACGGGAAGACAATTGAAAAACGTACTGACTGACGGAATTGGATAAAATTGATTGTAACCGCTTCATTCCTCGTGAACCCATAATAATCAAGTCGGCTTCCATTTCATCAGCGACTTGACAAACTACATCCTTGGGATCACCTTGACGTAAAATAGAAGAAACTTGACTGGGATCTAAGTTTAAATACTGAATAGCCTTAGCGAGAATTTTGCCCCCTTCTTCCCATTTATCGGTCATTACAGCGGCAGTGCTTTGTGGAGTTACAACATGAAGAACTGTAACTTTTGCTCCTTGAAATGAAGGCATTTCTTTCAAGTTCTTGAGCATTTCTTCCGCGTGTCCCAGTCCAGAGACAGCCAGCAAAATTTTTTGGATCATNTTTACGTCTTTGNCGTNGAGNTTTTTGTGGTTTTTGCTACTAGTNTTGAGCTTCAGATGTTTTTCTGATATNCTAAATAACCAAGTTAAGTATTTAGGCATAAATAAACTGATTAGNAGTNAACTTAATACCAACAAGTAAGGGATGAATATTAAGTTTCTTTACGCCTAGTTACGGGAAGTTACGATCAGGTTATCTATTTATCTATTATTAAGCATACTGCTAATTTTGCCCGATAAAATTAATAAAATATGATGTTGGTGATTATTTCTCATCTATATTAATTTTTTTGAATTTAAGTTAACTATTACTGAAAAATCGCCACATCTGTATTTTATGATGGAGAAAATATTGTTTTCTGTCAACTTAGTTTACACAAGAGGTTAATACTGATTATTAATAGACCCTACTGTTGATGTGGTAATTTTCGATGTATTTAGATTAACTTCTAAAAAATCCTGATTTTTGAGAATTTGATAGAGATTTACATCTTTTTCCAATAAACAGGCGTGACCGCTATTTGGGAGAATAAATGTCCGAGTATTTGGTAAAATATCCGCCAATTTAGCGATTTCCCTCACGGAAGGTAACAAGAGGTCGCTACCACTACCAATAAGTAGAACTGGTTGTGTTAGCTGTTGTAAGTCTTTTTTCTCAACTTGAAAATTCCGCAGCAATGACAACCGAGAATTTATAGTTTCTGCGGGAATAGAACGCATAGCTGTGAGCAGTATCAGACGCTCACTTTGAGAAATTCGTGGTAACGAGGCCAGAAACGGTAATAAACCTAATGCACCCATATTAAATAGGGATGATGGCACAAATGGCGTAAACTGAGATATCCAACCAAAAAAAGAGTGCTGCTGGAAAGATGAAGCGGGATTAATTAAAATAATACGTTTAAATAACTGTGGTGATTGGGTTGCTACTTGCATTGCTAAACAACCACCAAAAGATTCACCACATAGGTATATTGGCCGTTGACAGCTTTTTTCTAATTCAGCATGAATCAAGTCTAAAACATTTTTTGCTAAAACATCCCAGGTAGTTAGGTAATTTCTGGGTATAGATAAACAACGAACGTCTAAACTTGTTGCTAATTGGGGGATTTGAGATTGTAATAATTTACCAGTTCCGTCCATTCCTGGTAAATAGATAAATAAAGGAGATTCTGATTGTACTGGTTTTGGAGTTAAAAAATAAGGTTTAGAGTCAACTGCTGGCATTTTCCTGATTTTTATGCGTCTATTCTATCTTTAACTTTACCCTTTTCTTAATCCAGATGGGGATGATCGGAGAATTTTTATTTTTCTTCCCTTCACTAAAATCAACTTTTCCAGATAAAAAACCACCCACTCTGAAACCAAGATTACAGAATTTATAGCGATTTGTATTCATCATATATAAGTATGCGAAAACATTCAATCCTTCTAATTGATAATAACGTCAAATTGTCCATTATTACTTAAAGAATCTGATATGCAATAGAGTTTTAGTTAGTGTATTCTCTGTAACTACTAATGAAATCAACAGGTTTTACCATAATCATTAGTAAATACTTTCTCTGATTTGACAAGAAATCCGGTGGATTTGTAGAAGTAATTAAAAAATTCTTCAGCCCATAAACTTGTTATCCTTCAGAAAAAGTTTGGAAAAAACAGGAGCAATGTTATATAATTGCGTAGTTTTGTCTAAATAATCTAAATTGTTAATAGAGAAAACTGATTAATAATAATTTGCTTTTATTATCCATGAATTTAGTGAATAAAACCGAAAAAACTTTTGCACTGACAACACCGCTATATTATGTTAACGATGTTCCCCATATTGGCAGTGCTTATACAACTATAGCAGCAGATGTAGTCGCCAGATTTAATCGCTTACAGGGTCATAAAGTGCTACTGATTACAGGTACAGATGAACACGGACAAAAAATTCAGCGTTCAGCAGCCAGTTTAGGAAAAGCACCACAGGATTTTTGTGATCAAATTGTTCCCAGTTTTCTCAGTTTATGGGATTTACTGGATATTCAATATGATCGCTTTAGTCGGACTACAGCACCCCGTCACCAAGCCATAGTGAAAGAGTTTTTTCAGCGAGTTTGGGAAAATGGGGATATCTACCAAGGAGAACAAAAAGGTTGGTACTGTGTTTCCTGTGAAGAATTTAAGGAAGAACGGGATTTACTAGAAAATCAACGCTGCCCCATCCATACTACCAAACAAGTGGAGTGGCGCGATGAACAGAACTATTTCTTCCGTTTGTCTAAATATCAAACTCAGTTAGAGGAATTTTACCAATCTCACCCTGATTTTATCCAACCGGTCAGCAGACGAAATGAAGTTTTCAATTTTGTCGCTCAAGGTTTACAGGATTTTTCGATTTCCCGGGTAAATCTTGATTGGGGTTTTCCTGTGCCGGTGGATTCTCAACATACATTGTATGTATGGTTTGATGCTCTGTTGGGTTATGTTACAGCATTGTTAGAACCAGATGTAGAACCAACTTTAGCTAATGCTTTACAAACATGGTGGCCGATTAACCTGCATTTGATTGGTAAAGATATCTTACGCTTTCATGCTGTGTACTGGCCAGCAATGCTAATGTCTGCAAGGTTACCTTTACCAGATAGGGTGTTTGGACATGGGTTTTTAACTAAAGATGGTCAAAAAATGGGGAAAACTCTGGGTAATACTCTTGATCCTATCGCTTTAGTCGAAAATTATGGTAGTGATGCCGTTCGTTATTACTTCCTTAAGGAAATCGAATTTGGTAAAGATGGCGATTTTAATGAAATCAGGTTCATTAATGTTTTGAATGCAGATTTGGCAAATGATTTAGGTAATTTGTTAAATCGGACTTTAAACATGGTGAAGAAATACTGTGCTAGTCAAGTACCCTCCGTTAACCAATCGGCTATTCCAACGGAAAATCCTTTGAAAACAATGGGTTTACAGTTGGGAGAAAAGGTGAAACAAGCATACACAGCATTAGCTTTTAATGAAGCCTGTCACTACGTTTTATCTCTGGTACAAGCCAGTAATAAATTTATTGATGATCAAGCTCCTTGGTCATTATATAAACAAGGTCAACAGGAAGAAGTCGAAGTGGTGCTATATGCGGTTCTGGAATCTGTAAGACTAGCAGCTTATCTTCTATCGCCAATTATTCCTAATATTAGCAGTGATATTTATCAGCAATTAGGCTGGGGAATTAATTTTAATGAACAAAAAGAAAGTGCAATTTTAGCTCCTTTTTGTACTCACTCAACATGGGGAATACTATCCGATCAACAACTTTTGGGGACACCCAAACCAGTTTTTAAACGGATAGAAATATCAAAATAAAAAGATTATTTTGGGAACTGCGAATTCCTGCAAAAAACGATTCGGGGCTAATACTTACAGCTAATAGCTAGTTCAAGGAGTTAGATTTTATGACTTCTGATGTATTAGCCCCGGAGACTGATCATAAGCAACTCTAACAAGTAGATAGTTAGGAATTTCTATCATAACAGGAATAACAACACAAGGTATGACAACTATGCTGAACAATTTTGAAAACGAATCAATATTTACCCCAGAACAAGTTTTGGAAAATCGGGGTCGGGTGGCTATCTTTATTGATGGCTCAAATTTATTTTATGCGGCACTACAACTAGGAATCGAAATTGATTATACTAAGTTATTGTGCCGTTTAACTGGCGGATCAAGGCTGTTACGGGCTTTCTTCTACACAGGGGTAGATCGGACAAATGAAAAGCAACAGGGCTTTTTATTGTGGATGCGTCGCAATGGTTATCGAGTCATTGCTAAGGATTTGGTACAGTTACCAGATGGTTCTAAAAAAGCTAACTTAGATGTGGAAATAGCTGTTGATATGATGGCATTGTGCGATTCCTATGATACCGCAGTTTTAGTCAGCGGTGACGGCGATTTGGCCTATGCTGTTAATTCTGTCAGCTATCGTGGGGTGAGGGTAGAGGTGGTGAGTTTACGTTCTATGACTAGTGATAGTTTAATTAATGTTAGCGATCGCTATATTGATTTAGAAGCTATCAAAGAAGATATTCAAAAAACTCCTCGTCAAAGTTATCCATATCGGCCATTGTCTAGTATGGGTTTTTTGGAAGATGATCGAGATAGTCACAGACATCTAGAAGTTCCAGAATAATGCAACATTCACAAGGTAGGGAGAATGGAAAACAAAATTCAAAACATCAGAGGGGAACTAAAAATCATTCTCCCCACTTCTATTTATTTTTTGGGTTAAGATTACCAACTAACTTGTTTTACCTGTCTTTGATCTTATGCTTGGGCTTATGCTTATCTGCTTGCGGTCATCCACCATCTACTCACTCAAAAACTAAGTCACCATCCCCACAAGAAGATGACACGAAGTTAACTTTTTTTGGGGTGGCTTTAGAACAGTTTGACGAGGTGGGGAGGCCAATTTGGAAAGTTAAAGCCAAAGAAGCAAAATACACAGCAGATAAACAAATGGGTCAGGTACAAAATCCTCAAGGAGAACTTTACCAAGATGGAAAAGTTGTCTACCAAATTAAAGCAGAAAAAGCTGACATTAAGCAAGATGGTAAGCAACTATTTCTTCAAGGTAAAATTGTAGCTACTGATCCCCGTAATGGGATTGTCTTCCAAGGTAATGAGTTAGAATGGCGACCTCAAGAAGATTTATTGATTATTCGCAATCAATTAAACGGTAATCATAAACAATTACAAGCAGTAGCCCAAGAAGCTAAGATAAAAACCCGTGAAAAACGGGTAGAATTTTCAGGAGGAGTAGTTGCAAAATCCACAGATCCACAATTACAAATGCGAACTGAACATTTAATGTGGCATATTCAGGAGGAGAAATTATTTAGCGATCGCCCCATCCAAATAGAAAGATATAAAGATAAAAAAATTACTGGACGTGGTAACGGTAACGCCGCAGAAATTAACTTAAAAACTCAAATTGCGATTCTTAAACCACTGGCAAAATTAGAGTTAATAGATCCACCGATGCAAATAACTAGTAACTCAATCACCTGGAACATTAACAAACAAAATATCACCACAAATTCCCCGATTCAGGTATCCCAATCTGCTGAAAATCTCACGGTCACTGCTAATCAGGGACAAATGAACATACCAGAAAACACGGTTTATCTCACTGGTAAGGTCAATGCAGTTGGGAAACATCGTCAATCTTTAACATCAAATCAACTTACTTGGTATTTAGATAAAAAATTGTTAGAAGCTCAAGGAAATGTAGTTTATCGTCAAATTGAACCAAAATTAACTTTTCAAGGAGAAACCGCCGTTGGTAATTTAGAAACAGAAAATATTGTTGTTAAAGGTGGTAATTCTACTGGAGGTAGAGTAGTTACAGAAATTATCCCCCAGGAAAGTAGGTAACACAGGGAGCAGAGGAGAAATTATTTCTTCTTCTCCCTTCTTCCTAACAACGGACAACTAGTTTTTATACAAAATTTCATTGCGATTAGCTGCACCAAAATTTGGCAAGGAATTATCTAAATGAGGTGTCAGAGTATCAGGAATATCAGTAGCTACTTCTAATTCTTTTTCTAAATGTTGGAGAAGTTTATCTTGTTGAACCCGAAAAGCCGACACATTTCCACCACGATTGATGATTGTAAACCAAACCAGACCGCGATCGCGTGTAGGAACGACTCCAGCTAAAGCGCTCACATCATTGAGAGTACCAGTTTTTATTACCGTTGCTCTGGGCATATGTCGAGAATGTATTGTCCCTCTGTTATCCAGTCCAAAGGTAGGAAACAAATCAGCTAAAGTTAACTGATAGGAACTAGCCTCCCGTTGTAAGGCCATAAACATAGCACAAACGCCTCTGGGCGAAATTCGATTTTCTTTCCCTAAACCAGAACCATTAATCAGGAGAATTTCCGACTTGGGAAATCTAGCAACTTGGGCTGCTGCGGTACTAACTACATCGGCTCCTCCCACGGAATCGGCTAACATTTCCGCAATGTCGTTATTACTAAAAACGTTCATTTCCTTAATGAGTTTTTGCAAGGGTAAGGAAAAATGACGTACCAGCAAGGTTTGTCCAACTTTGGGTTGGGTTTCGACTTTGATATTACCAGTAATATTAACTTGGTGATTTAATGTTTGTTTGAGTAATTGACCAGCTAAAAAAGGATGACGTTGGAAATTCATAGCAAAATTCCCCGTAATCACCAAATTTCCCTTTACTTGTTTAATACCCATTTGATTGAGAGTCTTTCCCAGAGCGATCGCTTCTTGGGAAACAAACATAGGATCACCACTACCAGTAATCACTAAATCACCCCGTACGACCCCATTTACTATCGGTCCGGTGCTACTAACTAAAGTCTCAAATTGGTGATCTGGGCCCCAAGCTTTCAAGGCCACCAATGAAGTAGCAACTTTAGTTAAAGAAGCAGCAGGTAAAGGTATGGTACCTTGATGATTAGCCATCAGCATCGGACCCGACTGCAACCAAATCCCCTGAGAGGACATGAGGTTTTGGTCAATTAATTTTGACGTGATCAAACCGTGAAGATATTCTTGGACTGTAATAGCTCCTGCTGGGCTAGGATCAGGGACGAGAATCAAGCTGGAGCTACCTTGCCAAGCTAAGAGACTCAAGGCTTCTAAAGGTTGAATTTGCACTTTAGCCATTTCTAGCCATATAGAAAACAAACTTGATCCTAATAATTCCAGCATAGTTAAATTCCTGTATTGGTTAATTGGTAAAAGTTTTCTTTAATTTTATAGACGTAAGTCATACCATAAGACTATTTTAAATTCCCTCTTTTTTCTAGCGACTTGTACTAATATACAAGCCTAATTATATTTGTCAGCATTGAGTGATCAAATAAGAATTCACTAAGTCAGAATAATTGTCAAATCAGCTTAATATTTGACAGCCCAGCATAGCACCTGCAGCAGCTACGCTCAAGCCATTTGTTATGTTTAAATTTGGTAAATTTTGCCTAATTAGGAAACACCAATAAATAAATTACCCAATTTTGTGGGATGGGTATCCTGCCCGTCCTTGATGATTAGCGGGCTTTTCTTCCCGCACCACAAGAAATTTTTGGGTATTTTTTTTAATTGGAAGTCTCTTAATATCTTGGTATAATCTATTTCCTTTCTGGATGCAATACTTCCTCTGGAGTGGTACCCATCTGATTAATTACCGCAATCATTTGATATAAACGCCCTAAATTTTGTTGTTTAAAATTCAAAACTAACCGGGGTAAATCAGAGGTTTCGTCTTGTTCCTCTTGTGGTAGTGCTTGACTTTTAATAATTTTACCTGCCACCAGGATATCATTGAAATCAGTATTCAGTAATTCCACTTGAGCATCTGATAGATCTTCTCTCAATCGGATCACAAATTGATCACCAACATAACGACTAGAGTGATAAACTCGGTAAAATTCGGTGATGGCATGACAAGCAACTTCTAGATTATCTGTAATAGTGTATAAACTAGGATCATCTGGACTAATAAGCCCTGTTTTTACCAATTTTTCATTAATATATTCACCCCAAGAATGCCAATAATCACCTCCTGGTTGATCAATTAACACTAAAGGAATTGGTCCAAATTTGCCTGTTTGACTTAATACTATACATTCAAAAGCTTCATCTTGAGTACCAAAACCACCAGGAAACAAAGCCACAGCATCACTTTCTTTGAGGAAAAATAACTTGCGAGTGAAGAAGTATTTAAAATTAATTAGTTTAGCATCACCTTTAATAATTGGGTTAGCTTGTTGCTCAAAGGGTAACTGAATATTTAAACCAAAGGAATTTTCCTTACCAGCGCCCTCTTGACCAGCTTGCATAATCCCCCCACCACCACCTGTCATAATCATAAATCCTAGCGCAGAAACAGCGCGACTAAATGCAACTGCCATTTGGTATACCGATGAATCTGGTGCTAGACGAGCAGAGCCAAAAATAGTAATTTTCCGAACATGACGGTAGTTATAAAACAACTGGAAACCACATTCCATATCTGCTAAAGCGGCGGATAGTATTTTCCAATCAAGACGTTCAATATCACTATCAGCAAGACGCAAAATTGTGGTGAGTGATTGCTGAATAAACTGCCGATGTTTTAGTGTTGGTAAACGGTCTATTAATTCAGCAATATCCGCTTGGAGAGAATCTAATGAAGAAAAAGACGCTTCAGGGGTCATACTTACTGCCGCAATAATGGCATTATATTCTAACTCAAGTTACTAGTACAATGGGGCGTAAGTCAACTAACAATAACTAAAAATCCCTAAAAGGCTTATGTAATTTGCTGTTGGAATTTACTTAGCTGTACTAGTAACTTAGGTTATTTTACATGATATTTCCTATACTGAATGCAATTATTACAATACAGGTTTCTCAGTAAATAAGCTTTATAGTCTCTTGATGGTGACTATGTTCATTTTATCATCAAGCCGTCAAGGATGGGGCTTGTATCCCGCATTTTTGGTTAATGAATAACTCTAACAGGAGTTTGTTGCCTATGGGGTTGTAAGATACTTTTCCACAGTGGTAGATAAGGTTGTTTTAGGGACAGCGCCGACAACCATATCTACTTTTTCTCCACCTTTGAAAATCATTAATGTAGGAATACTGCGAATACCATACTGACTAGCAATTTGAGGATTTTCATCAGTATTAACTTTGACAACTTTTAATTTTTCTCCATACTGATCAGCGATTTCATCTACAACAGGACCTACCATGCGGCATGGACCGCACCAAGGTGCCCAGAAGTCAACTAATACGGGTACGTCGCTATCGAGTACCTCTGCCTTAAACGTAGAATCTGTAACTGGTGCTGCTGCTGACATACCTAAAAACCCTCACATAAGATATTTCTGAGCTTGGTGAAAATTCTACCATAGCAAAAATGTCCTCTTAAAGGCAAAGGATGTATATTTCTAGGAAATTGGAAAATGAATCCCTAACATAAGGAACCGCCCGAACATTAGTCCGGGCGGAGTGTGGTGTGAGGAGTGAACGGAAACATTTGTCTCCGCCAACTCTATTGTAGGCTAGATATGTGATTTTTCCAGTCATTCTGAAAGTTGTTGTTCGTTGTCAGTTGTCGGTTGTCAGTTGTTAGCATAAAACCCTTACCAATGACCAATCACCAATCACCAATCACCAATCACCAATGACCAATCACCAATCACCTTTTAAGTTATTTACCCATGCCTAACTGTTGGGCTTTTTGGTAAACCTTACCCTCAGTTAACAGAGAAGGAGCAATGACCACCTCAACTTGCTGCATTTCCTTAATGTTTTTAGCGCCTAAAGTTCCCATACTGGTCTTTAAAGCTCCTAAAAGATTATGAGTACCATCATCTAAACCTGCTGGTCCTCGGAGTATTTGCTCTAGAGTTCCTGTAGTACCAACACGAATCCGAGTCCCACGAGGTAATACGGGGCTAGGAGTTGCCATACCCCAATGATAACCCCGGCCAGGGGCTTCGACGGCTCTAGCAAAGGGAGAACCAATCATCACACCGTCTGCACCACAGGCGATACATTTACAGATGTCTCCACCGGTGATTAAACCACCGTCAGCGATGATGGGGATATATTTTCCGGTTTCCCGGTAATAATCGTCTCTAGCGGCTGTACAATCAGCGATCGCTGTAGCTTGAGGTACGCCTACACCCAGCACTCCACGAGAGGTACAAGCTGCACCAGGTCCAATACCTACTAATACTGCTGCTGCTCCAGCTTTCATCAACTCTAAAGTGACTTGATAGGTTACACAATTCCCCAAGGCCACGGGAATGGGCATAGAACGGCAAAATTCGGCTAAATCAAGGGGAGTAATAGATTCTGGGGAGAGGTGAGCAGTAGAAACTACGGTAGCTTGGATAAAAAATAAATCTGCTCCAGCTTTGGTTACTACTTCACTATATTTGCTCGCACCTGCTGGAGTGGAACTAACTGCTGCAATACCACCTTGTTGTTTAATTTCCTGAATACGTTTTTCAATTAATTCCGGCTTTATTGGTTCGGCATATAATTCTTGCATGAGGCTGACAAATTCATCTTTGCCCACGGAGGCAATCCGATCTAAAATCGGTTCTGGGTCAGCATAGCGAGTTTGGATACCCTCTAAATTAATTACTCCCAATGCCCCCAACTGGGACAAGCGAACAGCCATTTTTACATCAACTACACCATCCATTGCACTGGCAATAATGGGGATTTCTCGCTCAATATTGCCAATTTTCCACTTAGTATCAGCTAAACTCGGGTCGAGGGTTCTGTTACCAGGGACTAAAGCAATTTCATCAATTCCATAGGCTCGACGAGCCACTTTTCCGCGCCCAAGTTGAATTTCCACGCTTTAAATTCTTCCAACACTGTTTAAGCTAGGGTATCAAATTGTGGTGATATTGGGAATTGTTCGCCAATTAAAAATTAAAAATTAAATATCTCAAAAATCGCCTCCCTCATATCCCCACTAACTTAATCTTCATCTATCACTTATTTTTACCCTGAACGGTTGCACCTCGCAGACTATTAGCACCAGTATAACCTGTAGCTACCCAAATAATTGCCCTAGCACCATCCCGAATAGACTTTTCAATGGGTTCTGGTGAATTTTTTGAGGGAACTGATACGGGTTTAAAATTCATACCTCGACTACCTAAAACAATTTCACCAACGATAGAAGCACGACGCATATGAAAATCAGATGTAATTAAATAAATACTTTTGATGCCACGAGACTGCAATTCATCTACTATGGTGGTAAAGTTGGTAACTGTGTCTACGGCCTCATAATCTAAGTTTAAACGCCGGGGATCAATTCCTGCATTAACAAATATCTTTTTGGTATGCTGAGGTGGACTGCCTCCAGATATCCAGATGGGTATATTTGGATATTGATGCGCTAATTTGGCTGTAAACTTTTCCCTTTCTAAAAAGCGAGTAGAACCACCCAAAACTAATATTGCTTGTGGTTGTACAAATTGGTTTTGTATTACTTTGTACCCGCACCAAATCAATAATGGTAGAAAACAAGCCATAATCCGCATAAATTTATCTGTAAACGGTAGCTTGTTTAACGCTCTATAGATATGTCTATTCGGACGAGAATTTTCTTTAAAAATCAGCACAATAAACGATAATTATGATGGTTAATATCGGTTTTGGCAAGGTAGACCTGAAAATAATTTGGTAATTTCGTATCTTTTTTGTAATCAGATTTAAATTTTTAAGTAGTTCAGTATGAGCAATATCCACCTTTATTGGGGATAATTAACGCCAATCTCACTAAACTCACAAAAATGCTCACAATTACAAAAAAAGGGAACAGGGAACAGACTCTTATACACCAGTTTAAAGCTCAGTCAAAAAAAAGATGTTTTAAAAAGATGCGTAGCACGAAAAAAACAGTGCCATTATTTCAATTTCATGTTTTTAAACATGAGTTTTTACTGTTAGAAAGTTGCCCGTTAAGAGTTCCTTCTGAATAATACCTTATCAATTTTCTGTAGGTTGGTTTAAGAAATACCACAACCCAATGCTCATGTTTGGTTTTACGTTTTAATTCAACCTACAAATCAAGGCCTTTGCCAATTTAAACAAGGTATTAAGTTACTCAAGTGTCTACTTTTTGTCAAGTTTTATATTTAATGACTATTGTAGAAAGTGGAGGGTAAGGTTTAAATTAGTATATACCCTATAAAATTATGTGCTTGCTGTACTATTATGGAAAATCAACACGGACACGCTACTCAGTCTAGCGCATTTTTGCTAAAACTGTTATTATTTTCGATTTTACTTTCGCTATTAATTAAATATGCTGCTCCGTTTTTATCGATTTCAGCAACTATAGCCAATGTACTAATTATGGTTTTATCACCGACTATGATCATGGCAACCTGTTTTAATATGGAGAATACGAACACAAAAACAAAATTAACAGCAAAAAATATAGTTAGTGCTCCTAAAATCAGTTAATCTAATGGCATTGGCATAAAAAGCATCTTACTAAGCAGGGGGGGGCTCGTTTGTGAACCTTGGTCAATGGATAGGTTTAATCGCCTTAGGAATATCTTTATATATATTATGGCATCTTAGGGACGTTTTGCTACTAATATTTGCTGCTGTTGTTTTAGCGACGACTTTAAATCGGTTAGCACGACGCTTCCAAACTTTAGGAATAAAACGAGGACTGGCCGTTTTATTGTCCGTGGGGATTTTCTTTGCGGGTGTGGTCTGTTTTTTCTGGTTTGTTGTACCACCTTTTGTCCAGCAATTTCATGAACTCACCTATAGAGTTCCCCAAGGATTTAAAAGTTTTAATAATTGGGTTGATGTCCAAAGATCTCATATTCCTCCACAATTATTACCCTATATACCGAATTTAAATAGTTTAATTGAACAAGCACAACCGCTATTTAATCGCCTATTAGGTAACTCTTTTGCCTTTGTTTCAGGATCTTTAGAGGTTGTCCTGAAAATTTTATTAGTCCTAGTTTTAACAGGAATGTTTTTGGCTAATCCTGATGATTATAGAAAAGTATTTATCCGGCTATTTCCCTCGTTTTATCGTCTGCGGGTAAATGGGATTTTAGATAAGTGTGAAGTTTCTTTGGAGGGATGGGTTACTGGTGCTGGAATTGGGGTTTCTGTGGTTGGTATTATGAGTTTAGTGGGGTTATCAATTTTAGGTGTAAAAGCTGCATTGGCCTTGGGAGTATTAGCGGGATTTATGAATTTAATTCCTAATTTGGGTCCGACTATGAGTGTATTACCAGCTATGGCGATCGCTCTTTTAGATAATCCCTGGAAGGCTCTTTTTGTCTTTATTCTCTACTTTATAATTCAACAAACTGAAAGCAATTTTATTACACCTTTAGTTATGGCACATCAGGTGTCTTTATTACCAGCGGTTACTCTTATTTCTCAATTATTCTTTGTCACATTTTTTGGATTTTTAGGATTATTTTTGGCACTTCCTCTTACTGTTGTGGCAAAAATTTGGGTTCAAGAAGTTTTAATTAAAGATGTCTTAGATCAATGGGGTCATGATCAGGAAGATCATCAAGAATTATTAGTAATTAATGAATCGTCTAATGGAAATGATGATGACGGTTGACGGTTGACTGTAAAAAATACTAGTATAATTACTGTTGATAAGGGATTTTACTTGGGTAAAAACCAAACACTGTAAAGTTTTATTGCAGGATTTAACACTTCTGTTTTCTTGGATTTCAATACGTGATATATATATCAATATTTGGGTAATTTGACATTTTACAAGTTGATTTGATAAATGAACTGTTATCCACAAAATGCTCATCTTCTTGTCATTCAAAATAAAGGTTATCAGACATTATGGATGCAATTTATAAGGTTTGGGATATTATTTGGGATAATGATCTATTCCATTGGACAACTGTTACAGTTCTTGGTGTAGCAGTAGCTTATGAAATATATACAGTTGCACAATACTCCAAACAGTCCAATTTTGATATAGAAGTAATTAGGCATTTATCCGGTAAGAAAGTTAAAATAAATCAAAAGAATGTAAACTCTTGGATTAACGATCATTTAGAAACAGAAAATGATAAACCTATTATAAACAATAATAAATATATCCTCAAACAATATCCCGATATTTTTAACGAATCTACTCGTAGTAACTTACGTTTTATTGGTACTCTGTGTACCGCTATTGGTGTATTAGGAACATTTTATGGTATTCAAGCAGGAATAGGAGGTATTCCTTTAGGTAGTTTAAACAAGACAGATGCTTTAATGGAAGCAGTAGGAACATTATTAGAAGGTATGAAAACTGCATTTTCTACATCTTTAATGGGATTAGGATGTGGAAGTTTATTTACAATTTTTTTGTTTTTTACAGACTCGATTAAACAATCCCAACACGATAAACTAAGAAAGAGTTTACACAGAATTACTGTTACTAAAAAAGATGGACGTGATGATGCAGTTAATAGTTTAAAAGAAATAGCTGCAAGTTTTAGAAACTTTGATGTTCAAGCTAATTCAAGAGCATCTCAAGCATTAGAAAAAGTAGCTCAAAATCTTGATGCTAGAATTATTGGTACAGAAGTAGGAAATGCAGTTAGTATTCAATTAGATAGAACAATTGAAACTAGATTAACTCCTGTATTTAATAACATTGCTGATTCCCAAAAAACATTAACCGAAATTAGCACAGTTCAAAGAACTATACTGGAAAACTTAATTATTGAAATGAAAAATCAATTAATTATTCCATTAGTAGATAGACTAGATCAAAGTGCAACTTTAACTCAACAAGCATCCGCAGCAGTAACTAAATTAAATAATGAATTAGGAGGAATATCTGAAAAATTAGCTGATTCAATTGTGACTATTCAACAGTTTCAACAAGAGACATTAGGAGAATTAAATAATTTTGCTAGTAGCTTACAATCTACCTTACATGATTTCCAAAGAGACACCACTAACGTTTTACAAGAAACAGGAGTTTCTATTACTAAAGCAGTGGAAACCAGTATTACAGGTATGGAATCTCAACGGGAAGCATTTCAAGAAAGTGCAGAACAAGCAGCAAATACATTTAAAGGTATTCGAGAAGATTTAGAACAATCTTTAAAAACTCAATCTGATCAGCAAAAAGAGATATTACAAGTAGTTTATTCTCGATTTTTACAAATATTAAATAAAGCTAATGAAAACTTCACAACTCAAACTCAAACTTTAGAAACTGTAGGTAAAGAAGCATCACAATTAATGAATAATGCTAAGGAAAACTTAGAACAAACATTAACTAATATTGATGATACTTTACAAAATACCCGTGTCACTGTACAAGAGGAATTACAAACATTTAGAATTGAATATCAAAATAGTTTAACTCAATTCTTTAATGAACAAAATCAATTATTAGAAGGTACATTAGGAACTCAAAGAAATGCTTTACAAGAAGTTGTTGATAATTTACGTGATGCTTTCGCAGAAGAAACCCAACGGAGACAATCATTAATGAATGATTTAACTAATACTATTAATGAAGTCACTAGAGGTATGAATGAAATTGATCAGGTAACTAATACTATGCAAACAAGAGTGAGAGAAATACAACAATTAGCAGCAGCAATGGGTTTAAACTCAGGAGAAAGATTAACCCAATTACAAGAATTGTCTCGAAATATTGGTACAGTAACTCAAGAGTTTAATACACTTCTTCATAATTGGGAAAATCATCTCAATCAATATATTAATACATCAAAAAATCATCTTGATCAATATATAGATAAATCAACAAATTGGCAAACTGAATTTTTTAATCAAGCTGATAGTTCAATTGCAAAAGTATGTAGTGGTTTATTAGAAACTGCTAACGTTTTAGTTAAAATTGAAAATGATCGTCGCTGGAATCAATAATGTATTTTGATATATTTTCCTAACCTCAAAGTAAATTACCAAAAATCAACATCAACAGGTAAATTATCCCATGTTTAATGATGTCAACTTCAACAAAAATCACGATGATCAAGATGAAGAAAGTTCCGCAACTTATCTTTCTATTGGTGATTTAATGTCAGGTTTATTAATGTTTTTCGCTTTGCTTTTTATTACTGCTTTAATTCAACTAAATGAAGCCCAAAAAGACATTACTAGAATTTTAATAGGTCAATTAGAAGGTCAACTTAAAGCTAATAATATTGAAGCATCTATTGACCCTAATACCGGAGATATTAGCTTGAGAGATAGCATATTATTTGATACTAATAGTTCTAAATTAAATCCTCAAGGTGAAAAAACATTACAAAAATTAATCCCCATTTATAGCAAAGTAATTTTTGAAACTCCCAAAGTTAAAGATCAAGTTGAAAGAGTGATTATTGAAGGTCATACTAGTGCTTATGGTGACAATGATATCAACATGGAATTAAGTTTAATGAGAGCGTGGCAAGTTGCTAAATATACATTATATCAAATGCCATTTTCTAATAAAACTCATAAATCACAGTTAGAAAGAAAAATTATGGTAGTAGGAAGAGGTGAAAATGATGCTAAAACAGGAGATTTACCAACAGATAGAAAAGTAGTATTTCGTATTCAATTTAAAGGACAAGACTTAGGTAATTTAAACACACCAAAAAAATAGACCAAAAAAAAGAAACTTATGATTAATAAAAATCTCCATGAAATTATTCCACCAGATCATCAACCTCATAGATTAATTGCTCTAGCAGCACAACAGAAACCCAGTAATATTAATCTATCTATATTAGCATTGAAAGAAAAAATTGATCAAAATAGAGTTGAAGAAATTAGTTTTATAGAATGGATATGGTCTATTGATAATGATCAAGTTTGGGAAATTTTACCAGCATTAGACAGAAAACAATTATCTTTAAAAATTTGGCATATATCGTTAAATAACGAATGGTTATATTTTACCTTAGTTCGCCGTTTAGCTTGGTTTTTTAATGGTCAAAAAAATGTGATAATATCCGATTTAGTTAATAGTTTTTACACCTGGAGTAACTCAATTTCTGTACAGAATAATCTAGTTATTAAAATTTTGGTTGCTTTAGGAACAGATCAAACAAAAAGAGAACTGGTAAAAATTACCTGTGAACAAAATTTAACTCGCAATGAATTATTAAAAAAAATAAATAATGTATTACCAAATATTCCTATTTTCAAAGATTATGTTTTGGAAATATCACCTTATTTTACTAAAGTTCTACATCCAATTACATTGGATAAAGTTAATTGGTTATTACGTTGTTTTGATGAAATGGAAGAAACAAATCAAATTACTTCAGTGGAATATATCTTAAATCATCTTTCTACGTCCATAGTTGGTAATTTTCCTGAGTTGGTTAATTGGCTAAAAAATAACTATACTAATTCTAGTAAACAATCAAAATTATCCAGTCAAGCTAGACAGAAATTAAGAACTTGGATCGGTGCAGTTAATTATCAAGACTTTTCTAACTTAGTAGATTTAATTATTGATAAAATCTCACTTAGTACAACAGAACAAAAGCAGTTAAAAAATCGTCAAAGTTTTTGGTCTAATTATAGTAATAGTTTTGTCAGACTCAAAATTTTACTTCCTAGTCGTTCCTGTGATATCATCAATAATGATATTAGACTAGATCAAGATATTCAAATATTAGAAGATGATGGTAGCGATGAAACAGAAATATGTATTTTTGATTTAGGAAAAAATGGTTTTATTGTGGAATTTTTCAGAGGTAAAGGTAGTGAAACTAGATTATTTCCTCAAAATGATTATATAGAAAGTGTTTTATTTAGTTCTCAACCATTATCAGTAAAAAAGATTAGAAAATTAGGTAGTGAAAAACATGATCACGCTTATTTTTGGCAATGGTCTTGTGAAAAATTATTAAGAGTCAAATATAATATTATCCCCAATGAAGGAACTAGAGAATTTATTGTTATTTCTATCAAGTATACTAGTCCATCATCAGCAACATCAAATAAACCTATTCTGATAAGAGATAAAACTAGACATTATGAACAAACGAAACTGCGATATAATTTTCAATATGGTTTACCAGAACCTTCTGAAAATCAACTAGAAAGGAGAAAACGAGATCAAAGAAGATGGTTAAATGAAATTGAAAGATTAGAATTAGAAGCCAAACAATCATCATTATAACCATATAAATCACCATGAAAGATATTTTTAAAAACCCATCAATAGAAACATTAGTTAATGAAATTGTTGCTTTAAATCATAGTTGGAAAGCGGCTGTAGAATTATTTGGAGATGATAGTCCTTTATCCCAAAGTGCAAGAGATTTAAAAGGATGTTTACAGGTAAGATTATTACAGAGTTATCCAGATCAAGTTTATTTAATCATAGATAAAGAAACTTCAGAAACAGCAGGGGAAGAGTTATATAGTTTGTGTTTAGTAACTCCTATTAATAATCGTAATAATGCTGAACATCTACCTGTAAGAGTTGCGAAAAAATTACTTTCTCAGCAGGAAATTGCTAAACGTGAAAACGATGTGATGTAAAAATATCAAGTTCCTTAACGGTTGACTGTTTTCCGTTTCCAACCCCTGCTCCCCTAACCCTACTACATCAACCAAAGCCAGGAATTAACCGCTTTAATGCACGACCAGCAACATCACCATAGCGCAATTCACCACAAAGGATTTTACCCATAATCTGAGCGCCAGAGGGGCGTTTGACACCAACTTTGTAGCCAATTCCAGGGAAGCGGTAAAATGCTCCTGCTAGTTTTTGCGCCCAAGCCATATCAGTTCCCCATTCTTCATTAATCGCGTCAGTATAATTGCTTAGGGCATTGATATCACCACTTAAAGCATCATGAATAAATCCTGCAGCTAGAACACCGCTAAAAATAGAGGGACGAATACCTTCAGCGGTAAAAGGGTCAACAACACAAGCTGCTTCTCCTGCTAAAACTGCATTTTGGGTGTGTAGCTTTTGATTACCATCCCAAATACACAAAGGATGACCGTATTGTTTACTATTTTTGACATCTACATTAAAAGATTGAGCGTATTCATCTAAAATTTTCTTAAAGTCTTGGGGTTCACCACCGATAAATGTACCAACACCGATAGAATAACCGTCATCTTTAGGGAAATTCCAGATATAGCCGTTTTTGACCAAGCCAAACTCAAAGTGAATTGTGGTTTTCCTTTCAACCGTTGCGGGAATTTCAGCCTCTAATGCGCCAGCTAGACGGCGTTTACGGTCTTTAAAACCGAGCCATTTAGCCATTGGACCTTTTGCACCGTCAGCGGCGATCAGATAACGACCTGTGACTATTCCTGTATCCGTGGTAACATACCAAGAATCATTTTTAAATTCAATTCCTTTAACTTCTGTATTGTCTCGCAGTTCAGCCCCTTGGTTTTGAGCTTGTTGGACTAAAAAATGATCGAAAATATCACGCCGTACCATCCAAACCGGTTCTTTGGTGTCAATTTTTGATTCTACGGGATCGCCTAATTTCCAGGTAAAGCGCAAAGAATCCACTTTAGCGGAAATTGCAGGGCTAAAGTCAAAGTCGAACCATTGAGCGATCGCTGGGGAGACACCACCGCCACAGGGCTTATATCTGGGCAAGGATTCCTTTTCTAAAACTAAGACAGAGCGCCCCTTTTTGGCTAGATGATATGCTGCTGTTCCACCGGCCGGACCTGCGCCAACAATAATACAGTCGTACATAATGGCTAAAATTTAATTTTGCTTTTGATTTTAACTGAGTAGATTTCCCAGTATATATAAGGGTTTATGATTTTTTATAAATTTTTGGTGAATAGAATTTGGTGATTGTTGACTGTTAACTGTTAACTGTTAACTGTCAACCGTCAACCGTCACCGCTTTCCAGTTCTGAATTTAGACAGTAGTGATCTCTTTTTCCTTTTCTGCGAACAAGTGGTCAATTTTTTCTGTGTGCTTGTTCGTCAGTTTTTGGAGTTTGTCTTGTTGATCTCGTGCTTCATCTTCGGAGATTTCCGCACTTTTTTCCTGTTTGCGAATGGCATCGATAGCATCTCGGCGGATATTGCGAATTGCTACACGACCTTCTTCTGCATACTTAGCCGCAAGTTTGACAAATTCCTTCCGGCGATCGCTTGTTAGTGGGGGAATATTCAACCGAATCACCACACCGTCATTACTAGGAGTTAAGCCCACATCCGAAAGAGAGATAGCTTTTTCAATGATGTTTAAGCTGCCCTTATCGTAGGGCTGAATCAGGATGATTGAAGAATCTGGCGTGGTAATGTTTGCCAGGGATTTCAAAGATGTTGGTGTACCGTAATACTCGACTTGTACCTTATCTAACAAACTCGCATTGGCGCGACCAGTGCGAATTGTATTAAACGACCGTTGAGTTGCTTCAACAGTTTTCTGCATCGTCTCTTGAGCTTCAGCTAATTTCACAAGAACCTCCCACAAGGGTGCCAATAGATTCTCCCATAACTGCCCGGCGGATATTACCTCGCACCGTTAAGTCAAATACTAAAATCGGGAGATTATTTTCTTTACACAGGGCAATTGCGGTACTATCCATGACTCGCAAATCTTTAGCCAAAACGTGGGCGTAAGTAAGAGTAGTAAAACGCTTGGCATCGGGATAAAGTTTGGGGTCAGCATCGTAAATACCGTCTACCTTGGTAGCTTTAAAAATCACTTCTGCTTCAATTTCTGCCGCCCTTAAAGCCGCAGTGGTATCTGTAGTAAAGAAGGGATTACCTGAACCAGCCCCAAAAATTACCACCCGCCCTTTTTCTAAATGACGGATAGCACGTCGTCGAATATATGGTTCTGCTAGTTCTTGCATAGCGATGGCCGTTTGCACTCTTGTTTGAATTCCCATGCGTTCTAGGGAATCTTGAAGGGTCATGGCGTTCATAACCGTGGCAATCATGCCGATATAGTCAGCGGTTGCCCGATCCATACCTGCTGATGCTGCTTTAATGCCGCGAAAAATATTGCCACCGCCAACAACAATGGCCACTTGTACACCAGTGGCTATCACCTCTCCTATTTCTTTTGCTATTTCCTCGACCACTTCTGGGTCAATGCCGTAGCCTAAGTCGCCCATTAAGGCTTCACCGCTCAGTTTCAGTAAAACCCGTCGGTAATTCGTTCCCATGAAGTTCCGCTTTATGAAAAAAGTTGCAATTGCCTCCAATTTAAGATAGCAGTACAGTGACCATCTATGTCCAGTTAGATTGTCCACCATTGCAAAACTTTAATATTAAATTTACAAAAAATTGATATGTATTTATACCTGAACTTAGGCAATTTTCCTAAAATAGCAGGTTAAGCATTGCTTGGCCTAGATATATTTTAGGATATTTATACTTTTAATTACGCAATTTTCTTATTTGAGAAAATAGAATGTGAGTGGTAAACTATTTTTATTATTGCATTAACCATGATCAACTCTCCAAAAAGCTGGATTTGGCAAGATTTCCCCATTTGTTATCAAACTCAAGGTAATACCGGTCCGGCTGTAATCTTCATTCATGGTTTTGGGGCATCATGGTTACATTGGCGCAAAAATATTCCCGCTTTAGCTGCAAACTGCCGGGTTTATGCCATTGATTTAATTGGCTTTGGGGGTTCAGCTAAACCCAAACCAGGAGAAAAAATTAATTACACTCTAGAAACTTGGGGACAACAAGTAGCAGATTTTTGTCGGGAGGTGGTGGGTGAACCTGCGTTTTTGGTAGGTAATTCTATTGGTTGTATTGTAGCAATGCAAGCTGCGGTAATTAACCCGGATATGACTTTGGGAACTGCTTTACTTAACTGTTCTTTGCGATTATTACATGATCGTAAACGCGTTACGTTACCTTGGGTGAAACGGTTTGGTGCGCCAATTCTCCAAAACTTTTTAGCGATTAAACCAGTAGGTGATTTCTTTTTTCATAGTCTAGCCCAACCACAAACAGTTAAAAAGATTCTTTTACAAGCTTATTCTAACAGGGAAACGGTAACAGATGAATTAGTAGATATTTTGATGGCACCGGCAAAAGATTCTGGGGCTGCGGCCGTATTTTTGGCTTTTACTGCTTATTCCAGTGGTCCTTTACCGGAGGATTTATTATCTATAATATCTTGTCCAGTAATTATTTTATGGGGAACGGCTGACCCTTGGGAACCTATTAATTTAGGTAGAGAGTTAGCCAATTTTCCCCAAGTACAAAAGTTTATTTCTTTAGAAGGTGTGGGACATTGCCCTCAAGATGAAGCTCCTGAGTTAGTAAATCCAATTTTACTTGATTGGATTGGTGAACAATTAAGTTGAAAGAGGGTTAAGAAATATCAGGAAAAATGAACTGTATCCAAGGGTTAATTTGGCTGAAATTTCATCTTTGATTATTACCAGTACCAACCGTGATGTCTGCGTCTGCGTCTGCGTCTACGGTCATGACGGTCATCACGGTAATCGCGGTTGTCATGATCATTGTGATTTTGATTGTGACCGCCTGATAGAAGCTGCTGTTCTTCTATGGATAACTCTACAACTAAATTAGATGGGACATTTTGATTTGACATAATAATGTGAAACTCAATTCTTTTTTTATTGTGTTATGACACCTATGCTCATTTTATAAAGATATTTCTGATCAATTTCATGATTCTATGGTTATAAATTAATAATTATAATTTCTATCCTTTGACATAAGTAGATTGGCGTTAAAAATTATTCTTATAGCAAGGTAAGAGTTGTGTTAACCTACTTACTACTGATATAAACTGTCATATTAAAAAATGAGAGAGGAGAAATTTAGACGTAAAATCTATGAAAATTTCTCCTCACTCTAGAAATAAAAAGCTGAAAACTAGGACTATTGAGAATAGCGAAGTTTATAGACTTTATTAAAAGAAAAAAGTATTAATCCCTATTCCCACCTTGACCATACATATGATCATTGTCATCACGTTGATATCGATCATCTTTTTGGTACTCACAGGAACGTTTTTTAGGTTTACAACAAGGTTGGTAATGGCAACATCCCCCGGATAAAAGTTGTTGTTCATCTGAGGATAATTCAACAAGTAAATTAGATTTGATGTTTGGATTTGACATAATTATTTACCTGAATAAATAGGTTAGAATTTACACGCTCAAATAGAAACAAAAGCTGTGTTAAATCCTATGCTCTATTTATAAATGTATTTTGAGAAAATTAAATTCTCCTGAAGTTATAAATCAAAAAACTAAAAGTATGAATTATAATTTCATACTTTATGGTAAGATAAATTGTAGTTAATTAAATAATTCACCCATAACTATTTTATGAGAAAAAATTATTTAAACAGTTAGGTAATGAATTAGTTAATTTATCACTACTGGCAGTAATAGTTAATAGGCTAAATGTGCAATAAAGTGCCATAGTGACTTGGGAAAATTTATATTTACTGGTTTGTGAAGTAGAATCACCTGAAGCCAGAGTTAAATCATTTTTTCCTTCAGTTTCGATATCAGTTTTTTGGAAGAGTAACTTACCTTCAGTGAATATATTTAACATAGGAGATATTTGCCCACCAACTAAAGATTCTTGTTCAATATCAGAAAGATATCTCAATAATTGAGAATGATTAAGTTGAGTATTTTTTGACATTTTATTACTCCTTTTACAAATAAATTTGGGTTAATTGATAGCAGAATAAAAGATTTAAAAAATATTGATTTATGCAGTTAAAAACCGTAAATGCTCGCCAGGTTTTGATAAAAAAGTATCAGGAGTTCCTTGAACTTGTATTTTACCTTTTTCGATGAAGACAATCCAATTAGCGCGATGAATGACACTGGGACGATGGGTAATTAAAATTGTGGTTTTACCTGCGCGATATTCCAAAAGACGATCTAGAACATGAGCTTCACTCATAGGGTCTAATCCGGCGGTAGCTTCATCTAAAATTAGTATAGGTGGATTTGTGAGAATGCCACGAGCAATGGCTAATCGTTGTCTTTGTCCACCGGAAAGATTCGCACCGAACTCCCCTAAAACAGTTTGATATTTATTAGGTAATTGACTGATAAAATCATCTGCATCAGCAATATCACAAGCTTGAACTACGGCTTCAAAAGAAATATTAGGTGTGCCTAAACGGAAGTTTTCCAAAATTGTCCGACTCCAAAAATGAGGTTCTTGGGGTACATAAACTACTTGTTGTCGGTAACAATCTAAAGCAATGTCTTGAATATTTAAAAAACCGATGCGAATATTGCCAGAATCTGGTACATATAAACCAGCTAATAATTTAGCTAAAGTGCTTTTACCACAACCTGATTTACCAATTAAAGCAATTACTTTTCCTCCAGGAATTTGAATAGAAAAATCATCTAATAACTCAACTCTACCTGGGTGATGAAATTTGAGATGGGAACAACTAATATCTGCATGACTAGAAATTTGTGCCACTGGTTTTTGACTTCCTCCTACTACTTCTGGTGTGGCATCAATAACTTCTAATAATCGAGAAACTGCGGTTTGAGAACGAAAATATTCATCAACAAAGCCAACTAATGAGTTAATTAAAGCTAAAACATTAAGTTGTAAAGCATTAAAAGCTAACATTTGTCCAATACTCAAATTGCCTTTAATGACTAAAAGACTGCCAAATCCTAATAAAAATACCCCACCAATTGTAGATAAAAGCTTGGCAATAGTCCCGTTAATAATTGCGATTTGAACTGTGCTAAAAGCCAAATTTGCTAGACGACCAAAACGACTTTGAAATTCATCCCAAAATTGAGGAGCAGCATTGGTGGTTTTCATTACCTGTGCGCCCTTAAATGTTTCTACTAAAATACCTTGATTTTCTGCTCCTAAAACTAAGAGACTGCGGGTTTTTTGTTGTAGAATTGGCAAAAAAGGTAAGGTAGATAAAGTCATTAAACCAGCGATTAAAATTACTGCCGTTGTTAATTGCCAACTATAAAATAACATTAAGCAAAAAGAAATAACAGCGATAAAAAATTGGCTAGGTAAAACAATGACAATTTGTGATACTAATTGATTAATTTCGCCAATATCTCGTAATCGACTAGTAATTTCACCACTGCGACGAGATTCATAATAATTTAAAGGTAATTGCAGAAGTTTTCTACCAAATTCTAAGACTAAACCTAATTGTAATCTTTGTCCAAAATGAGAAATCATTAAGGCTTGAAATACTTGTAAACCTCCACTAAATAAACTCATAACAACAACGGCAGAAACCACAACTGTAAGTAATTGTAAATCTCCACGCACGAGGACATCATCTGTTAATAATTGAATTAAAACCGGACTTCCTAAAGCTAGTATACCCAGGACAATATTGATCATTAAAACCTGAGTTAGTAAGCCACGATAGGGTAAAATACGACGAAAAAAGCGTGTTATTCCGCCTTTTGATTTTTCTTCAGGTTGCTCAAAAAAGCGATCTGGATCTGGCTCTAATAGGAGCATTACACCATTCCAGGCCTCAGTTAATTCTTGTTTACTAAGATAACGAAGTCCAATAGCAGGATCAGCAATAACGTATTTTTTACCTTTTTTACCATATAAAACAACCCAATGATAGCCCTTCCAATGGATGATTGCAGGTAATGTAATTTCTGTGATTCTATCTATAACTTCTGGAGAAGCTTTGACTGCTCTAGCATTAAAACCGAGATTTTCTGAGCCGCGTTTTAAACCTAATAATGTTGTTCCTAATTGTCCAGTACCAACAGATTCTCGACTTTTAATAATACTTAAAAATCTTCCGTAGTGCTTGGTAATAGAAACTAGACAAGCTGCTCCACAGTCTTCTTCACTCAATTGTAAAGTACACTGATAATTGTGACGATTTTTAAAAATATTGAACATATTAAACGTAATTATTAAGAAACATTAGTTGGTTTAACATAAATAAACACAATTTTATTAAAGCTTTTATTTGATGATACTGTTGCTTAACTTAAGCTACAATTTTGAGAAATTTATTCAATTATAGTTAGTAATTAATTTGCTTTTTCTGAGGATAAACTGCATTACAGTTTCCTGTTGGGAAATAATATCAGCACGTCCTTCCATACCAGATTTGAGATAACATAAACGATCTCCTTTTCCTAAAAATAGATTTTGTGGGTCAATATTGATTTCATAAGTAGCTAGTTGGGGAGTGCTGATAATATAATTATTTTGTGTAGTTGCGATAACATCTGGTGCAATTGTTTTCACAGTTCCTTTGAGAGTTCCATAGTCTGGATAGGGACAAGATGAAACCTGCATTTGTACTGCTTGACCGATTTTTATTTTATCAATATCTTTAGCAGAAACGTGAGCTTTAATGATTAAAGGAGCATCCACAGGAGCAATTTGAGCTAGAGCTTCACTGAGTTGTACAACCTGTCCAGAATTGCGGAGTTTAAGCTGCATCAGTGTACCCTTAGTTGGAGAACGAATCACACTTTTATTCAATTCATTTTCTAGCTGTTGTAGTTCTTGACCAGTGCGAATCTGTTGTTTTTGTAGTTCTAGACGTTGCTGAATTAATAGTTCCCGTTCTTTTTTTAAAGCTGCTAAATTGCCATCACCTCTTGCTTTTTCTTGGTTAATTCTTTCTAAAGCTACTGTGACATTGGCATTACTAGGATTAATACCAATTTTTGCTTTTTGTAAGTTAATTTGTGCTAATTTAACAGCTTGTTCTTTTTCTTCTTGGAGATTTTTAGCATTAGATTTAGCTTGTTCTAATTTGGCTTGAGCCGATGTAACAGCCTGTTCTTTTTCCTCCATTAAATTCTGAGATATTGCTCCTGATGTCGCTATATTTTGCAAGCGATCACGCTGTGAAATTGCTAATTTTAAAGCTGCTTCTGCTTCTTGTAATGAGGCTATTAATACTTTTTCTTTTTGTAATCTTTCTAATTGATTCTTGGCTAAATTTATAGTTATTTTAGCTTGTGTCATTTCCGTACCAGTTTTAATTTGCTGATCTTGATAGTTGCGTTTCGTTCCAGTTAATTCAGCCCGTGCAGCTAGAATTGTCCGCTCATTTAAGTTAGTTTGAGCAATTATTTGAGTATTAATTTCATTAATTTGAGCATCAATTTGAAGAAGTTGTAATTTACTTTGTTGAATAGTATTTTGCAGTTGTTTTTTCTGAGATTGGAATTGAGAGTCATCAAGATAGGCAATTACTTCTCCCTTATTTACTATCTGATTTTCTTTAACTGCAATTTTTTTGACAGTTCCTGTTATGGCAGATTCAACTAACCGTAATTCTCCTAATGGTCGGATAGTTGCGGGAACTTTGACTGTGACATTGTAATAGAGAACAGAGGAGAGACTTATAGCTACCACAAACATACCAATCATTACTCCCCCACCAATATGAATCCATTTACCAATATGGGGGAGAAACTCATTAGCTTCTAATATATGTAAATCCTCTGAATTAGGATTATTGAAGTTATACAAATAATTCTGATCTTCACTCTGTAACGAGTTCACTGTATTATACCTTTTGTTATGACTAAAATAGTCTCACCCAAGATGGAAATTACCAATATTATGTAACCAAAAAATAACTATCTTAGGTAATAAATTGACAGAAATAAAAACAAGTAAATTTCTTTATTTACACTATGAAAATCAATTGGATCATAGGTTAAATTCATGTAAAAGAGGTATTGACTAGCATGGCAGAAGAGTGAAAATAAGCAACCATTAAACTTCCATAAAAAGCTAGTGTAATTTACTTTTTTAGGTTTAAATTCCTGATTTTCAATATCACTCTGCGGAACTAGTACAATACCGCTTTACAATTGAGCAACTTATAGGCAGATTAGCCCCTGTTTACGCAAGAATTGTCGCACTGCCGGCTCCCGTTGGTAAAGGTGTTCCAGCTACTAGAGGTATTGCCCGTGTACTTCCTTCAGTTGGTAAAGTTGCTTGACCCAAAGCCCCCACACCCGCAGGAGGTTCTGCACCTAAGCCTAAGAAATCCTGTCCCGCAGTCAGGATAGTATTAGCCTTACCTGCGGAGGTGGCGCTGCTACCTTGAGGACCAGAGACACTGGTTCCCATTAAAAGAGATCCTTTGTTAGCATAGTTACTAGCTGCTAGTTCAAAGTCAGCCCCACCAGTCACTATCTCTTGTTGTTGATCTGATAAAGCAACCAATAAATCTGATCCGTTGATTTGATTTAACACGATTATTAGCCTCACTTATTTAACTAGGTATTTAATCACCTAACAACTTAACTATAAGCATGGTTGGCTAATAATTCATAAACCTACAGGTAGAAAGTAAAGTTTCTAAATTTACCTCTAAGAGTAGAGATAAAATAGCTTTTAATTAATAAAATTATATTATTAAAGAATTAATCTGAGTGCAATAGAGTCTACACAATATTTATCTTATTTTCCGTTACAGTCAATCCAAAAGATGCTACGGTAATAACCTAAAATTAAAGGTAAAGTAAAAAATCCATATCAGGAATTATTCAATAACTAGAGAGAATTTGAGTTAATAAATAAGCACAGGTAGCACTACCTATAGGAACTGTTAAATTATCAATTCCCAAAAAAGAAAAAGCTTCTAAAATCGTAGCAATTAAAGCGACAATTAAGGAGATTATCCAAGTTTGCCAAATATTTCCCTGGACAATAAATAAAAGAGTTACACAAATAAAATAACTACTTAAAGTTACCGTTAAAGAACCTTCCCAACTTTTTTGAGAACCGAAAACTATATATTTATGTTTACCAAAACGTTTACCAATTAAAGCAGCTAATCCATCACCCCAAGCCATAATCATAATTCCTAAAACAGCATATTGAGGTTGGTGTAAATACCAAAAAATACCCATTAAAACCCCTATACTCACAGCATAGAAAAATGTCCCCAGACTCTGACGACCCACACTATTAATACCAGGAAGAATGGGGAATTTATAGGATAATAAAGTGATAAGACTCGCAAAAACTGAAGCCGTAATTCCTACATAAGCAGGAATATCTAACCACCAAGCAATTAAAATCACATTACCCATGCCAATATGCACGATTTTACGGATGATTTCCGCCTCACTATCGGTAAAGCGATATACCACCCAAGCAATAAAGATAATTAATCCTACCCAAACCGCTGCAGGGGCAATTTGCAGGGATAATGGAGAAATGGTTTCCAAGCTGAGAAATGTGTTAAACAATGTCAAATAGAGGTATTTTTCCCTTTAATCCTACTTTATTAGATTTGGGTATGAAAATATTATTGATTTGGTTAATTAAAGGTTATCGGTTATTTATTTCTCCTTTGTTTCCTCCTACTTGTCGCTTTCAACCTACCTGTTCTCTGTATGCGATTCAAGCAATTGAACGGTTTGGAGTATTTCGGGGAAGTTGGATAGCTATTATGCGGATTTTACGCTGTCATCCTTTTCATCCAGGAGGTTATGATCCTGTTCCCAATGTGCAGGAAAAATCTTGTTGTGAACATGAAGATTAAATACAAACTTTCCCCTATTTACTATTTGCTTCTCTAACAAATACCGAAGAGCCATAATCAAAATAGTTCAAGTTGCTGACTTTTGCTTTCAAGTTTTTGTCGGTTTAAATTATATTTGTCTACTATATGTTCTGGTATGGGAACTTTATCAAGGTTACGAGGCTCAACTTTAATTGCTCCAGAACCATAGCTTTTTCCTACCAATCTAAGATTTTCAATCGTCTCAGGCTCATTTAAAGCCTGACACAAATTAGTAATATACAATTCATCAGAATAAATAGGATAAATGCACAAAAAACTTGTTAATGGCACAACACCAGCCTCATTTTTAATAAATCTGGAATTTCGTCTCCCAAGATAAGCAAATAATATCGGTGGCACTTCTCTATATTCTATTCTATACCAATATTTACGTTGTTTCAACAAGGGACGGTTAGGAAGACCTAATTTTTCACCTTTTTTAAGATAGTTAGCAACTGGTTCAGGAATATTATTCTCACTATTTATTGAAAGTAAAATTGTTGGTCGATTATTTTCTTGTAATTTTTTGATATCTTCAATTGTTAGTTTATCTCCTATTACATCTTTTGTCCGGCCAATTGCAAGTTTAAGAAATTCTTGGGGAATTGCCAATTCTTTTACCTGCTGTCTTGTTAGAAAAAAGAAGTCATTCGCTCCTGTAGCAATACCACGGATTACTTTTGCAAAGTCATTGAGGTGATATTTAACATCACAATTATTTTGTTCTGGTCTTGATAAACCCGTTGCCAATGCTTCTTTTAAATCTCGATTATTAATTTCTAGGCTGATATAATTTGTATCTTGAAAATCAGATTTAACAAAATTAAAAAGTTCCTCATTAGCTTCATTTGTCTTGATCCATTTAATTGTCTGGACAGGTTCAGATTTCTTGATAAAAAAGATAATCGCATTGGTATCAACCTTGGGAAAAGGTGTGGCATTTTGATCAAATGTAACAACGCATTCAAGACAATAATTTTTAGTAATCCATTGCCAAAGTTTTTGAGCAAAAATTCCTTCACAAGTATCCGCAGGCATAATAAAAGCTAGTTTTCCATTTTTATTAAGTAAATTTAACGCCTGGACAAAAAAGTAAATATGATAACCTGCTCTACCATCAATTGTAAAATCTGTAATACTTATAAAAAGCTCTTTGAGAAATTGTTTCATCTTTTCATCAATTCGGTGATGTCTGATGTAAGGTGGATTAGCTATAATTGCGTTAAACTTTTTTTGTGGAGGATTTTTGATGAAATCACGTAATTCTACAAAGCAACTATTTTTTTGATAAATTTCATCTTTTAAAATATCTTCATCTATATCAATTCCATAATAATTAATAGAGGGATTTATCTGTAATAAGGCATTTAAAAAAGCTCCTTTACCAGCAGCAGGATCAAAAATCAAATTTGTGTCTTGTGCTATATACGCAACCATTGCTTTTGTCACCCATTCTGGTGTCCAGAATTGACCTTTATCACGTAATTTCTCCCTTTCTTGCCAATTATTAGGTAGTTTTTGATTAATCATAATTTAAAAGCTTTTATAGGTCAATACCTTGTTTATATCCTGCTTTGTTGGGTTGAATCATAAAACCTAACCTACAAATCAGGGCTTTTTCCAATTTAGACAAGGTAATGATAGGCTAAAATAAGTACTAAAGCCTATAAAACATCCAAACATAAAAATGTGCTAAAAACGCAGTCAGGAAAAAACTAACCTAGTATCTAGCACATTTTCAATTAAATTTCAATTAGATGGGAGTGGGGGGACTTGAACCCCCACGACCGTTTAAAGTCAACGGATTTTCATTCTCTTGCAGTTTTCACTACTACTCAGTTGCTAAAGCAATCATAAGTTTTGAGAATTGGACTCTCCCTTTACCCTCGTCTTCACGTTAGGGTAGCTCCCGTCGAGTCTCTGCACCTTCCCAGGGAAATTTTCTCTGGGCTTGGCTCAGGATTGCCGTATCTACGAATAGATTTAGGTTTCCCTGAGTTTGAGAGCTGCCACTTGAAAGATTTCTCAATCAAGGCTCAATTCCTTTAAGTCCGTAGCGTCTACCATTCCGCCACACTCCCGAAAAGTTATTTAGTTTTTTGGTGCGGTTTTTAATCGCTTGTCCACTATACCACTAATTGCTTTTTTTTGGCAAGTAGATTTTAAAATTTTTTTGCTCAGGTGAATATTTGACCACCCAATCAAAATCCTTAACTACCTACTTTGTCCGCACTTAATGGATGAAAACTATCATATCATAGGTTTCGATTTTTGGGAAATTTATTTTTGGGGAGGGGAAAATAACACAGTTACGGATTTCCTCAAATCAGGCATTCAGCATATCATAGGAGGTGAATGCACCAAATATAGTTCAAATTGCGGTAAGGAATATGGTTGTAGCACTACTGTATCTAAGTTTGGCTGGCGCTTATTTGCTGGTAATACCCATTGCTGTCTTTTTCTACTTGAGTTTAAGATGGTATACCTGTGGGTCTGTGGAACGGGTGTTTATGTACTTTTTAGTGTTCTTTTTCTTTCCGGGGTTGCTGGTTCTTTCCCCGTTTGTGAATTTGAACCCCCGTCCTCGAAAAATTGCTTAAATTAAGATTGGTAGGTCATAATTCTCATGCGACGTATTGACGCGATTGGTTTTGGTTTCGGCGTTTTTGTGGCTGGTGGTTTGGCTTATGTGGGTTTACAGTTAGTGGGTTTAGATAGTCAGAATGCTGGTATCTGGAGTCAAGTTTTCTTGATAGCTGGCTTAATTGGCTGGTTATGTACCTATCTTTTCCGAGCAATAGGGAATAAAATGACCTACCATCAACAACGGGAAGCTTATGAAACGGCTTTTTTGCAAAAGCGTCTTGATGAACTCTCTCCTGAGGAGTTAGCCAAATTGCAAGAGAAGATTGAACAAGACAAAGAATCTCAGGTTTAGAGTTATCATTGTTCAGTTGTCAGTTGTTGATTGTAACCACTGACTACTGACCATTGATCACTGACCATTGACCACTGACTACTGATTAGGTGAAATGACTGCTATTTCTCGTTGCTTTGAAAATTTGAGACGGAATCAGGAATGCGCGTTGATTCCTTTTATTACGGCTGGTGATCCAGATTTAGAAACTACTGCTAAAGCTTTGCAGGTTCTAGATCGTTCCGGGGCGGATATTATTGAGTTGGGTGTACCCTATTCTGATCCTTTGGCTGATGGTCCGGTAATTCAGGCTGCGGCTACTCGCGCTTTGCACAGGGGAACAACTTTAGAGCAGGTATTAGAGATGCTTAAAGGTGTTAGTCCGAGTTTGCGATCGCCTATTATTTTATTTACCTATTACAATCCGATTTTACATCGTGGTGTTGATAAATTTCTGCAACAAGTTAAAGATGCTGGGGTGTCAGGTTTAGTTGTGCCTGATTTGCCTTTGGAAGAGTCAGCAGGGCTAATCAAACCAGCGGCGGATAGGGGGATAGATTTGACCCTATTGGTAGCTCCTACGAGTTCTCCTGAAAGAATAGAGGCGATCGCTCGTGCATCCCAAGGATTTATCTATTTGGTGAGTGTTACTGGGGTCACGGGAATGCGAACCCAAGTGCAAGGACGGGTTTCTGAGCTATTGCAACAAATTCGTCATGTTACAGATAAACCCATCGGTGTCGGTTTTGGAATTTCTGATCCTGAACAAGCGCGACAAGTAAAAGTATGGGGCGCGGATGCGGCAATTGTCGGTAGTGCTGTGGTCAAGAGACTAGCAGAAGGCACACCAGAACAGGGATTAGAAGCGATCGCTCAATTTTGTCAAAGTCTCAAGACAGCCATCAAAAATCCCTCCTAACCCCAAGAGCGAAATTAAAAAATAGTGTATGTTTTTGTTATTTTTTAGTGGACAATTTAACTGTAATCATCTTAAATAATAACAGCATATCTTAGGATAGATAGAAAACTAACTAACACACTAGTTGATCTCAAATCTTTATTATGAATATCAAAGTAGGTAAAAAATTATGCGTGTGATAGTGCATCAGTCACAACTAAGTTATTGTTCGGTAATATTAGAGGAGTAACAGCAATGAGCGAAAGTATGGCATTTATTGGCGGAGTCGCGGTGGCTGGGTTAGCGGCTTTAGTCTTACTCAAAGGGACAAATACCCCCATATCATCGAATTTTGCCCCTAGTCCACAAATGCCGGGAACATTTGTGCAACCCCAAGTAATGCAGTATCCTACTAATTACGGGCAACCTGTTTATACTAATCAGCCTCCAACTGCTCCTAATTCTGATCAGCGTTTGGAGAAAATAAATACGCAAATAACAGATTTGAAGGCGGAAAATCAACAACTAAAGTTACAAAATCAACAATTCCAGGCACAATTTCAAGGCCTCACTACTCAACAACAATGGCAAGCTCAACTAGCTAGTCAACAACAAAAAGTAGCTGCGCCATTACCAGTATCTGAACCAGATTGGAAGTCTTCACCCATGCTTTGGGCGGTAGGTGGTGCTGTATTAACTATTGGTGGAGGTGTTGTGGCCGCTGGTGTTCTGTCTTTATTTGCACCAAAACAACGAGCTACCCGTACCGTTCAGGTAATTCATCCCTATAGTAGAAATACACAATCTCTAAATTCCGTACGTCGGGCTGAGTTTTTACCTTCCTCGCGGACAGAACCCAGAAGGGTAGAAACGGCAGAATATGAGGAAATGCACTAATTTATTGTGCTAAATATAGACATTGAAACAGCGAAAAACCGGAAATCAAATACAATTCGGTGGGGTTAAATATTCAACTCCACTTTTTGATGTTGATGATGGTTTTGTTTTTTATAAATTAATTATGAGCGTAATTTGTGGTTAAAGATAATGCTGAAAATAACGGGTTTCATAAATCTGTAACAAGTAAAAAATTAGATTTTAAAACTAAACTAGCTTATGGGGCTGGAGATTTAGGACCTGCTATTACTGGGAATATTGCCACCTTTTACATGATGTTTTTCTTCACTAACGTGGCAGGAATTCCGGCGGGTTTGGCAGGTAGTATTTTAATGATTGGTAAAATTTGGGATGGTATCAATGATCCTATGGTGGGAATGTTGACTGATAAAACCCAGTCCCGTCGTTGGGGTCGTCGTCTACCTTGGCTTTTATATGGTGCAATTCCTTTTGGTTTTTTCTTTTTCTTGCAATGGATTGTTCCCCAATTTACTGCGGATAAAAATATTAATGTTTGGTGTTTATTTTGGTATTATGTAGCTATTGGGATTGTATCTCAGGCTTTTTTTACTGTTGTGAATTTGCCTTATACAGCTATGACTCCTGAATTAACTCAGGATTATGATGAACGCACTAGTTTGAATAGTTTTCGGTTTACATTTTCCATTGGTGGCAGTATTTTATCATTAATTTTAGCCAAAATTATTTTTTCACAAATTACCGATCAACAACAACATTATTTAGTTTTAGCCGCAGTTTGTAGTGTAATTTCTATTTTATCTTTGTATTGGTGTGTTTATGGTGTGCGCGATCGCATTTTAGCTTTTGAAGCTAAACGGATGCAATTACCAAAAGAAGCAGAAATTCCCTTTTTTGAACAGCTAAAAATCGTCTTTAGTAATAAACCCTTTCTCTTTGTCATTGCTATCTATCTTTTTTCTTGGTTAGGTGTGCAAATCACAGCCAGTATTATTCCCTATTTTGTCATTAATTGTATGGGTATGGAAGAAGGAGATGTACCCACAGTTATGATTGCAGTCCAAGGAACGGCTTTATTTATGTTATTTATTTGGAGTTATTTAAGTCAAAAAATTGGTAAAAAACTGGTCTATTTTCTAGGAATGAGTTGCTGGATTATTGCTGCTATTGGATTATTTTTTTTACAGTCAAATCAAGTTGGGTTAATGTATGTTATGGCTGTAATGGCAGGTGTGGGAGTTTCTACAGCTTATCTAATTCCTTGGTCAATGATACCTGATGTGATTGAATTAGATGAATTGCAAACTGGACAACGACGGGAAGGTATTTTCTATGGTTTCATGGTTTTATTACAAAAATTTGGTTTAGCTTTTGGGCTATTTTTGGTCGGTAATACCTTACAAGCCTATGGTTTTAAAGAAACTGTTGCTGGACAAAGTTCCTTACCCATACAACCAGAATCTGCACTTTTAGCCATTCGTATCGTTGTTGGACCCATACCAACTGTTTGTTTAATTGTAGGTTTGGTTTTAGTCTATTTCTATCCCATTACCCGCGAAATGCACGCAGAAATTATGTTAAAACTGCAAGCACAACGAGAGAGAATATAAAGATTTAAAAGTTCTATATCAGCGGGTAAAGAATAGTGAACAGAGTTGAAAATTTTTTGGTGGGAAATACCCACCTTACATAATATTGCAAAAATCAAATATTATTTCCATCTCAATTATCTCTGTTCAATGTTATAATTAACCAAGTTAGATGATTAATAAGTAAATCTCCCAAAAAATACTAGAGAATAAAACTATGACATCATCTCTTTATGACACCGATTACAACCAATGGACACAAGATACTATCCAACAAATCCAAAACCGTGATTTTGAAAGCATAGATTGGGATAGCTTAATCGAAGAACTAGAAATTATGGGTAAAAACGACAAACGCGCCCTGATTAGTCTTTTGACCCGTGTTCTAGAACATCTTCTCAAATTGTCTTACTGGGAATCTGAAAACACCAGATCCGGTAATCGCTGGGCTGCGGAAATTGTCAACTTTCGCGCCCAAATTCAAGGACGTTTGGAAGATAGTCCTAGTCTTAATTCTCAATTACAAACGTTCTACGAAAAAGCTCATCCCGTCGCTATTCAATCCGTTTCTAAGTTATGTCCACTTCCCCCAGATGCTCAGATTAGCCTCTCCCAAGCCCTAGATGACAACTGGTTTCCTAATGATATCTCAAATGATTAAACATCTTACATAATGAACGCTACACAAGAACAACTAAAACTCAAATTAACACAGGCTTTAGTAGCTGCTTTTGGTACTGATTATACCAATACAGATCCAATTTTGGTTTCCGCAAGTAATCCTAAATTTGGTGATTATCAGGCTAATGTGGCTTTATCCTTGAGTAAAAAGTTAGGAAAGCAACCGAGAATTATTGCTGGAGAAATTGTCAGTAAATTAGATATATCTGATATTTGTGAACCTCCAGAAATCGCTGGGCCTGGTTTTATTAACCTCAAATTACAAAGATCTTATCTGGAAGCACAACTTAACGCTATTCAATTAGATTCTAGATTAGGAATACCTAAAGCGACAAATCCCCAAAAGCAAATTGTTGATTTTTCCAGTCCTAATATTGCTAAAGAAATGCACGTTGGACATTTACGTTCGACTATTATTGGTGATTCTATTGCCCGGATTTTAGAATTCTGTGGTCATGATGTTTTGCGGTTAAATCATGTTGGTGATTGGGGGACGCAATTTGGGATGTTAATTACTAATCTTGTTGATACCATGTTTAATGTACATGGCGATGTAAATATAGGAGACTTGGTTGAGTTTTATAGAGAGTCTAAGAAGAAATTTGATAACGATGAAGACTTTCGAGAAAGATCCCGAAAAGCAGTAGTAGAACTACAATCTGGGCATGATGGATTCGCAGAAGCCAGATGGAAGGTTCTTTGTGAGGCTTCTGAAAAAGAATTTAAAATCATTTATGATTTACTCAATATTGAATTAATAAAAAGAGGTGAATCTTGGTATAACAAATATTTACCAGAAGTTGTTGCAGATTTAAGAAAAGCAGGATTACTAGAAGAAAGTCAAGGGGCAAAATGTGTTTTCTTGGATGGTTTTACAAATAGGGAAGGCAATCCTTTACCCTTAATTGTCCAAAAAACTGACGGTGGTTATAACTACGCAACTACAGATTTAGCAGCTTTACGTTATCGGATTCAAAAAGATAAAGCCAAGCGAATTGTTTATGTGACAGACGAAGGACAATCTAACCACTTTGCCCAATTTTTCCAAGTAGCAAGAAAAGCAAATTGGATTCCTGATGATGTGGAATTAGTTCATGTTCCTTTTGGGTTAGTATTAGGTGAAGATGGCAAAAAATTCAAAACTCGTTCTGGGGACACTGTGCGGTTACGAGATTTATTAGATGAAGCTATTAACCGCGCTCGTGCAGACATAGAAAAGAGATTACAAGAAGACGGACGCACAGAAACAGAAGAATTTATTCAAAATGTCGCGGAAGTTGTG
>B570J13888_100034_pt1 | contig 27706 bp, 10 predicted proteins | sample LakMenEpi30Jul08_FD_13888 | JGI IMG/M metagenome (IMG submission 13888)
CGATGACTCCTGGTAATGAAGAATTTTACTTCTTAAGTAAAAACCCAGGGGATACTCACAGCATCACCTTCGATCCACAAAACTGGAATACACCGCAAACAATTCAAATTACTGCGGTTGATGATAATAAAGTAGAATATCTGCAAAAGAGTGATATCAAATTCCAAGTAAGTGGTGAAGATGGGAAATATAATAGTCTCATCCTCAAACCCTTAGAAGTCATTATCAAAGATAATGATATTCCCACTGCCAAGATTACTCCAGGGAAAGCCGCAGCAGAAATTTACTCCACACCAGGTTATTTCATCATTGAATTAGATCGAGATCCCAATAACCTACCCCCAAATAATACAGGGATTGAAGTTAACTATCGTATCGTTGGTGGCACTGCAACTTTAAACGCAGATTACCAATCTATTAATACGAGCAAAGTGCGGGTATTTGGTAATCAAGTTTTATTACCAATTGTTCCCATTGATGACAAGAGAATTGAAGACCTAACTTTTACCATTAATAAAGTTACTCCCGGCACTACTAACAACGGTAAAACCACCTTAACTTTAGATGTCTCAGCTAAAGGCGTAGTAGCCAGTGATAATATTCTCATTACTGCTTCTAGTTTAAGTTCTCCCAATGGAGAACAAAAGGAAAGTGCTGCTGATAAAAACTCACAAACGAAATGGTTAATTAGTAATAATTCAGGTTGGATTCAGTACGAATTTGTTAATAATCCTACTCTTGTAAGCAAATATTACATTACCTCAGCTAATGATTTCTCTGGTCGAGATCCGGTTGATTGGACATTACAAGGGTCAAATGATGGTCAAAATTTTGTCCCACTAGATACACGGGCAAACATTAAATTTGCTAATCGGTTTGAACAGCAAGCCTTTACAGTCAATAATCCACAACCCTATCGTTATTATCGTCTCAATGTTACCAAAAACAATGGAGGAATTGAGCTTCAGTTAGCTGATTTTACTCTGGAACAGAAGAATATAATTGATGTACCTACAGCCAGTATTGTTGAATTGGCTGGTCAAAAAACAGGTTCAGTTAAAACCCCAGGTCGAATTGATCAATTTGGACAAGGGTGGTTTAGCTTTGATGGTAATAATGACTATGTTTCTCTACCTAGTCTGACAATGGGTGGTGACTTTACCGTTGAAGCCTGGGTGAGAGTTAATCAACATCCTCAAAGTAACACTGGTAATGTTCGCGCCCGTATTATTGACTTTGGTAATGGAGCAGTCAACAATAATATCATTTTGAACTTTGACGGTACTACAGGTAGACTGCGCTTAGAAACCTATAATGGTTCAAATTATACAGAAGTAACCTCAGATAGTCAGATACCTACTGGAGAATGGATTCATGTTGCTGGAGTTAATGATGGTAAAGGTAATGCTTCTCTTTACATTAATGGTGAGTTAGTTAAATCAGAAGCTGGGCAAAACATCGCTCAAAATATATCTCGTAGCAAGAACTTTATCGCCCAAAGTAATTGGTCAAATGAAAAGTATTTCAACGGTGATATTGCTGAATTAAGGGTTTGGGACACAGTACGTAGCCACCAACAAATTAAGGAAAACATCAACCGTTTTCTTACAGATAAAGAAACTGATTTGAAAGTTTACTTCAGTGCTAATACCAGTAATTTTAACCAACCAGGAACAACAACACAAATTCAGGGTATTAACGGCATTAATGGTACTTTACAGAATGGGGCGATATGGACAGTTACAACTGTAAACAATCCTATTGATAATAACGTTCTCAATTACAAAGGACAGATTCAGGTAGAAGTTGACTCGTCCATAGCTAATCAAATTACAGCTAATTCTATTGCCCGTTTCCCATCAGAAACTGTCACCGTTGAGTTACTACCCGGTGATGGCTATAAATTAGGTGATTCTAAGTCATCTAGCCTGAATATCATTGACAATGATGTTCCTGGCATTAGAATTGTCACTGGTGGTAATCGTGCAGTAGCCATTGAGGATGATCCTTTTAAAACCAATGACAAAGACGAAATTCGCTATTCCCAATATGAACTTTCCTTACTGAGTGAACCTTCAGCACCAGTTACTTTAACCTTAACTAGCAACACGATTAGTAACACACCCAACGGAGCAAAAAAACAGCTCAGGTTTATCGACGCTAGTGATCCTCAAAAGCCCAAACCAGTTGATTCTATTACCTTAACTTTCCAACCAGAAAATTGGTATCAGATGCAAACTGTCAATGTCCAAGCCATTGATGATGGGATTCTCGAAAATGATACTGATCCCAGTAAGCCCCATGAAGCAGGCATTCAATATCAAGTTACCAGTCGTGACCCCAACTACAACAATCTACCAGTAGCAGACCAAATTGTAGGTTTGGTTGATCGGGTATTAGATAAAACCCAAACCAATGAAGGGATAAAAGCAGGTTTGGATACCTTGCAATCCACAATTAACAATTTGGAATTGCCCATCATCGGCTCATTAGAAGGTCGCTCTCCCACCTTAATGGCAGATTTAGGTAATCTTGTCAGTAAGCAAATAAATCAACTAGAACCAGATCAACTTACTTCCACTCAACTAGACAATTTTCTGGAAAAAGCTTTGACGGAGTTAGGCATACCAGGGGTAAATGTCACTACAAAAATGACAGATACTGATGTCTACTTTGCCTTTGACTTGAACAAAGAGTACAACCTGTTTAAATTGGATTTATCCAGTGATTTAGGTGTGCCAGCACTAGGTATTGGTTTTGAAACCCAAGGACAACTCACAGGTAACTTTAAATATGATATTGGCTTGGGCTTTGGTATCAATAAATTACTTGGTTTTTATCTTGATCCAGATAAAACAAAATTTAGTGCGGATGTTAGCCTCAACTTAGGTGATTTCAAAGGTAAGGGTAATCTTGGCTTCTTGCAAGTAGATTTTGCTGACGATCCCAAAAATCCTACAAAATTAGGGGTTTCCTTTAACGTCAAACTCAAAGACCCACAAGCAGGTAAGAATAACCTCAAAAAAGTAAGCCCACCAGTCACAACCATTAATGTAGCTGCATCTCCAGTTGAAACTACTCCTGCCGATCAGATAACAATTCCCCAAACCCAAAGTTTACCCTCTGTACCGACTGAAAAAGCTGCTATCCAACCTCTTACTGATTCCCAACCAGTATTACCTAAAGAACCCAGCACTACAGTCCCCGGTAAAAATATTAAACAAATTCCTCTAGCTGATAAAACTCTGACGGGAATAGTAGCAGAAAAAACTGTACAGTATAATCAGAATTTATCAGCAATTCTCGCTACTGCACCATTAACTTCTACTTTTACCAACATCTCTGCTCAAACTATCAGGAGTTGGTTAGGTAAGCCAGATACAGATGTCTCTGTAATCAGTCAACAAGTCATTAATGCCCTGAAAAATGCTGCCCCAGCAGTCAAAGTTGCTCTGCAAACCCTCCTCAAAGATGCAGGGCAAATTGACATTGGCTTGAATGACAAACAACTGCAAATCACCTATCTGGGAACAATAGATGTAACACAACTCAAAACCGTAGTTCCAGGGGTGAAAGATTTACCACTGGATGGATTGAAATTACCTGTCACGAAACCTAGATTAACGATTACCAATCCTGGTTTAGAAAATGCTAACTATACCTTTGCTGCTGATAGTTTACCTACAGCAGAGTTAGTCACTTGGTTAGCAAATAAAGGCAAAACCTTATTACCCGCAGAAGTGCAAACAGTTCTCAATGAACTGCTGAAACTAGGACAAAATTTGGATGTAGTGTTTGCTTCAGACCAAATCCAAGTTACTTATCAAGGTAGTTTAGATATAGCTCAGTTAAGAGGAGTAATTCCAGGTATTAAAGATTTACCTTTAAATGGGTTAACCTTACCTGTGGAAAAACCTAGCATTACTATTACCGATCCTGGTAGCAAGAGTGCAAATTATACTTTTACAGCCGCAAGTTTACCCAAAGCACAGTTAGTAAATTGGTTATCTAACCAAGCTAAAACATTGCTACCTACACAAGTGCAAGAGGTTCTCAATAAACTTTTGGCACTGACACAAAATGTTGATTTGGTATTAGGTAAAGAGCAAATCCAAATTACTGCAAAAGGTGATTTAGATATTGCTACGGTAATTAGGGAAATTCCAGGTGTTAAAGAATTACCTTTAAATGACTTAAGCTTACCTGTAAAAAATCCCAGCATTACCATTACCAATCCTCAGAGTAAGAATGCAAGTTACATTTTTGTTGCGGAAAGCTTGCCTAAACAACAACTAGCAAATTGGGTAACTCAGAAAGCTACGACCCTATTACCCACAGAAGTGCAAGATGTTTTAAATAAACTCTTAGCCCTGACAAATACAGTTGATTTGGTATTAGGGAAAAACCAAATTGAGGTTGCTTATAAAGGTAATTTAAATTTAGCAACTCTCATTAAGGAAATTCCAGGTGTTAAAGATTTACCCTTGGGAGGATTAACCTTAGATGTTACTAATCCGCGTTTGACAATTACTAATCCCACATCTGCTAATCCTGATTATGCTTTTGCTGTGGATAGTTTACCAAAACGTCAAATCATTAATTGGTTAGGAAATCAGGGTAAATCTTTATTACCACAAGAAGTACAAACGATTTTAAACCAGTTGTTGACTTCAGAATTAGAGCGCGTAGATTTGGTTCTGGGTAAAAAGCAAATGCAAATTACTTATAAAGGTGATTTGCAATTAGATAGTTTCATTAAGTTCATTCCTGGTTTGAGTGATTTACCCTTAGACGGGTTGAATCTACCTGTTACCAATCCTAGCTTGACATTGGTCAATTTAGAGCAAGGTGTTAACAATATTGATTATGTCTTCAGTGTTGACAGATTGCCCAAAGACGAATTAACTAAATGGTTGAGGGAAAAAGCTGTATCACTGTTACCTCAAGAAGTAAGAAACGTTTTAGATAATTTATTGCAAGTTGCAGAAAATGTTGACTTGAAACTGGGTAAAAATCAAATTCAAGTTGCTTATTTGGGTAATTTAGAATTAGGGGCAATACTCAAACAAATACCGGGAATTCAAGATTTGCCACTGGATACACTGAAGTTACCTGTCACTAATCCTAAACTGACAATTATTAACCCTAATAGTCAAGATATTGATTACAGCTTTGTTGCTGATAACCTGCCGAAACAAGAATTAATTGATTGGTTGGTGCAACAGTTACCGGATAATGTGAAATCAATCTTAAATACCGTTTCTAATGCTGCTCAACAGGTAGATGTATTATTTAGCGATCGCCAATTACAACTAGGTTATAAAGGCAATATTGATTTAGCCAAAATTGTCAAGGTAATTCCCGGTATTCAAGAATTACCAAACCTAGATAGTTTAGCTTTACCTGTGGCTAATCCCCGTTTGACATTAAGCAATTTGGGTACTAAGAATCTCAAAAATATTGACTACACATTTAGCAGTGATAGTTTACCCAAAGCTGAATTAGTCAACTGGGTAAAAACGACCCTTCTCCAACAATTACCTGCCGATGTTCAATCATTTCTGCAAAAAGCACTGGATATAGTGAAAAATATTGACCTGAAATTTGGCAATAACCAAATTCAAATAGGTTACTTGGGTGATTTAAACCTCAAAACTATCATTGATCAAATCGGCACTCAACTAGGAGATTTCTTATCACCCCTCAAAGGCTTAAATCTCACTCTCACTAACCCTAGCATTACCATCACCAATCCCAAACAAACACCCAGTTTAAGTTTTGGGGTAGATAATCTCCCCATGAATCAGGTGAAGACATGGTTAACCGAACAGGTAAAAACCTATGTCTCTGATGCTAGTGTTCAGAATTTCTTAACTGGACTCCTCAATGAAATTGCCCAAATTGATTTAGTGGTAGGAGATACACAAACCCAAATCACCTATTTGGGAACAGTGGATTTAGCTAAAGCACTGAAAACAATTCCAGGGTTAGAAAGTTTCACCCCCAACAATCTCACATTACCTATTCTCAACCCCAGTTTTACAGTTACACGCACCGGCAAAACTCGCACCTTTAGCTTATCCGCGGAAAGTTTACCCAAACAAGAATTAACTGAATGGTTAGGAACAGAAATTAAAAACCAATTACCTGCGGAAGTACGGAGTATTGTTGATTCACTCCTAGCTGTAGCAGATAAGATGGATGTGCAGTTGGGTAGTAATCAAGTGCAGTTCAACTATCAAGGCGCACTGGATTTAGCGACGATTATCAAAGAAATTCCCGGATTAAAAGAACTACCTGTCAATAATCTGCAATTACCCGTTCTTAACCCCCGTTTGGCAATTACTAATCCTGGCAAAAATGCCAGCTACAGTTTCGCCGCAGACGAGTTACCAAAAACACAACTTGTTACTTGGATTAAACAGCAATTACCCACTGATGTACAATCGGTTCTCGATACTATCACAGCCCAAGCACAACAGTTAGATGTAGTTGTAGGTAATAACCAAATTCAACTTACCTATAATGGTGCTGTTGATTTGGTGAAAGTGCTTGGGTTGATTCCAGGAGTCAAAGAATTACTACCTGCGACTACCCAACCACTGAATATTATTAATCCCAGTCTCACCATCCTTAACCCTGGGAAAAATGCCAGCTTTAGCTTTGCGGCTGACAAGTTACCAAAACAGGAATTACTCGATTTAATCAGCAGTCAAATACCAACAGAAGTTAAGTCAGTCTTTAATAATCTGTCAGAAAATTTAGATGTGATCTTTGGTCAGGGGATCATCCAAGTTAACTACCGGGGTGATGTGGATTTAATGAAGATAGCGAGTTTGATCCCAGGAGTGAAAGAATTACCTCTGAATGGATTAAAACTCAATGTTACTAATCCCAGCTTTACTTTGATTAATAAAGGTAAAGCCGCAGGTGCAACTCTGGCCACATTTGATTATGTATTTGCGGCTGATAAACTACCTACCCAAGATTTAATTAACTGGGCGAAGAATACCGCAGCCGATATCTTACCTGCTGAGGTGAAAGGTGTTCTGGATAAATTACTGAATATAGCCAAGGATGTCAACTTTACTTTGGGTAATGGACAAATGCAAATTGCCTATAACGGTAATTTGGATATTGCCCAAGTAATTGGTTTAATTCCTGGACTGCAAGATGTTAGTGTCTTTAAAGGGTTGAACTTACCTGTCACCAATCCCAGCATTACCATTATTAATCCCAAACCAGGTACAGGACTCAAGACACAGTATCTATTAAAGAGCGATCGCTTACCCAAAGAAGAATTAGCAAAGTGGGCAAAAGAAAAAGCTACAGCATTACTGCCCGCAGATGTAGCGAAAATTCTCGGTAGCTTGAGTGCGATCGCTCAAGGCATTGACTTAGAAATTGGTACAAATCAAATTCAACTTTCCTTCCAAGGAACAGTGAATTTAAGTAATGTCCTCAAGGAAATTCCTGGTGTTAATCAACTACCTCTCGACAAACTGAAATTACCAGTTCTTAACCCCAGTCTCACTATCACTAACCCCGGTAAAAATGCCAGCTATAGCTTTGCTGCTGCTCAATTACCCAAAGAACAATTAATTAACTGGTTAAAAGACCAAGCAAAAGCCCTTATACCCAGCGAACTGCTATCGATATTTAACACCTTAGCTAACATAGGACAAAACCTGGATGTGCGCTTTGGTGACAGTCAGTTGCAGGTCATGTATCAGGGCAATTTAAACCTGGTGGATATTCTTAAGAGTATCCCTGGTTTATCCAGCTTCAATGTCTCCGATTTAACCCTAAATGTTCAAAATCCCAGTATCACCATTCTTAATCCTGGTAGAAATGCCGACTTTAGCTTTAAAGCAGATAAGCTACCTGTTGACCAGTTAAAAGATTGGTTAACTAAGAAAGTGGTAAATTTACTACCAGAAGTTGCCACAAATATCATCAAAGATATCACTGGTGTACTTGATGATGTGAATGTCATAATTGATAAAAATGACATTCAAATTCTTTATAACGGTAGCTTAGATTTATCGAACATTCTGCAAAAAATTCCAGGGTTAAAAAATGTCTCCTTACCCCCTGCGAATACACTATTAGTTACAAATCCAGCTATCACCTTAACTAAAGGTACAGACTCATCTATAGACTTTAACTTTACAGCCGAAAAACTGAGCAAAGATGGCTTGAAGAAATGGTTAATAGATACTGCTCAAAATACATTCCCAACCTCTGTTAGAGATTTAGTTGCAGCCTTAATAGATACTGCGGCTGATTTTGATGTCCTGTTCAAAAACAACAAACTACAAATTAGTTATGCAGGTACGTTAGACGCTGCCAAAGTCATTCAAAAAATTCCTGGTTTATCTGAATTACAAACCACTGGTTTAGCCCTACCAATCACTAATCCCATCCTCACTATCTATGACTTAGATAAAGGAATCAGCAAAGCCAATTATACCTTTGCAGCAGATCATTTACCGAAGGAAGAATTAATAAATTGGCTAACCAAACAAGCTACTTCCCAACTGCCTCAAAGTGTCCTCAATGTAGTTGATGATTTACTAGAATTAGCACGACGTATTGACCTGCAACTAGGCAAAAACACAGTTCAAATTACCTACCAAGGGGTTTTAGATTTAGCTGATGTTTTACGGAAAATTCCCGGCATCAATAATCTATCCTTTAATGGCTTAGATTTACCGATTACTAACCCCAGTGTCACGATTACCAAACCGGAAGTAACAGCTAGTGGTACTCCTGGAACTTGGAAAGATGCTAGCTTTAGCTTTAAAGCCGACAAATTGCCCACAGAACAATTAGCAAATTGGTTAACTAATAAAGCTGGATCAATTCTACCCACTACCATTTCTAAACCAGTTGAGGAAATATTGACTGCCTTTGGTCCAGTTAACTTATCACTAAGCAACGACAAATTCCAATTTAGTGCCGATACCATCAAATTGGAGCAGGTAATCAATGCTATCCCCGGATTAAATAGCATCTTTACCACGATTCCTGAGTTAACCTTAAAAAACACCAGTTTAACTTTAAGTAACTTTGGTCAAGGCACTACTCAATATCAATTTGCTAGCAGTGAGGTTGAGTTAAATACACTAGCTACAGCTTTGGGATTACCCAGCAATATCAGCACATATTTACCAACTGTTAACTTATTTGTTGGTAGCGATCGCCTCCTCTTCAGTGCACCGCAAAGTCTCGATCTCAAAACCATAGTTCCTATCAACAGTCTTGGGTTACCAGAGATAATTACCAAATATATCCCTGATATCAAACTAGATAACGCCCAACTCAGCATTACCAAAACAGGTACTTCTGGTAAAGAAATTAACCTCTCTGGAACAATTAGTGGTTTAGAATTAGGTTTAACTTACAGTAATGGTAAGTGGACATTTAAAGGTATTGATGATGGTGGACGGTTAAGTGCCTTAGATTTAATTGATCTGCTCAAACAAGGCAAAGGAAAGGCCAAACAAGGTTTCTTTGATTTAGTGGAATATCAATTGACTGGTGGAGCTAATCTGGGACTCACAACCAAAACCAGTATCGAAGGTAATCCTGCCTTCCCTGCCTTTAGTTTCGATTTAGCCGCTAACTTCCCCGTATTTAACTACGGCAATCAACAGGAAGCATCAAAAACCGGGGCAAATATCAAGCTGAATAATATAGCTATTGACTTAGGCTCGTTCATAAGTAACTTGATTGGACCTATTATCAAAGAAGTCAACGAAATAATTGAGCCTCTGAAACCTGTTATTCAACTACTCAATAGCGATACAAAACTCTTTACTACACTGAGATTAAGTGGATTTGACGATAACAGAGATGGGAAAGTTACCCTGTTAGAAATCGCTAAAAAATTAGCCCCTGCTGACCAGAAAGCCAAAATAGAAAAATCACAAAAATTCATTAAGGCAGTTGGTGATATTGTTGAATTGATTACTGAATTAAGTAAGATGCCTGCCAATCAACCAATTATTATTGATTTGGGCAGTTATACATTAAGCGGCTTTAAAGCTGCCAGTAAAGATGCGAAAGATGCAGCCAATAAAGTCGAAACAAATAACAACGGCAATACCTCGGCATTACAAACAACCAATAGCACCATAGACCCAATCAAACAAGCGGAACAAAAGAGTAGTGGTAAACCTGCCAGTGGTTTCCTAAGCAAGCTGAAAAATATTGAAGGTTTACAGTTCCCTGTCCTTACTAACCCCATGAAAGCAATTGATTTGCTCTTGGGTAAAACTACAGATTTGGTAATTTATGATGTTCCCGACCTCGACTTTAACTTTGCAATGTCTAAAAACTTCCCCATTTGGGGGCCAATAGCAGGTCAGCTAAGTGGTGAGTTTAGTGCTAAAACTAATTTGCTGGTTGGATTTGATAGCTATGGTGTCAATCAATGGAAAGACAAACGCTTTGCCTTTAAAGATATTTATCGAATCTTTGATGGTTTTTACGTCGGTGATTGGAATGCTCAAGGACAAGATATTGATGAGTTAGTTTTGAATGCCACCATTGCAGCAGGATTAGGATTAGATATTGGTTTTGCTAGTGCTTTTATGCGCGGTGGCATTCAGGGGAAAGTTGGTCTAGACTTCAATGATGTTGGCGAAAATAACGGTACTAGCGATGGCAAGATTCGCGGTTCTGAGATTATTTCTCGGATCAACAACCCATTACAATTATTTGACCTGAATGGAAATATTGATGCTTTCCTCGATGCTAAAGTCAGCGTCGCCATCGTAGGTACAGTATGGCAAAAAGAATTTGCCCGCTTTAATTTAGCGAAATTCTCCTTGGGTGCAAGTGGATTTAGTGCTAGTGGCGCACTGTCTCAAAGCTATATTGCTGGTGCAACGATATTCTTTGATGTCAACTTTAATAATCAGTGGGATGAAGAAGAAATTAAATCCATTACGGATGAATATGGTCAATTTAATCTTGATTTGCCTGTAGAACTGGATAAAAACAACAATGGACAAATAGATATCAATGAAGGACAACTGCTGGGTCTAGGAGGTTTTGATACTTCCAGTGGCTTACCATCAGGGGCGTTAATTGCTCTACCTGGTGCAACAATTATTACTCCCCTTACCAGCTTACAGGCAAAGCTGGTACAAGGTGGATTAGACCGAGATGAAGCGAATACTTTAGTTAAACAGCAATTAGGGCTAGATTTAGCAGTTAATTTAGAAACCTTTGATCCTCTCAAAGCTGTAGGTGAAAACTCAGCAAATGGCTTAAAAGTTTACTTAACTCATGTACAGATTCAGGCATTGCTCAATCAAGGTAGAGCATTATTGGATGGGTTGCAAACTGCTACACCAGAGGGACAAGCTAATCCTAATAATTTACTAGATGCGATCGCTGGACTCGCTAAGTTCCTCCAACAACGTTCCGCACAAACCCAGACAGGTTTAGATTTCACCAAAGAAACTGACCTTAAACCCTTCTTTAGCTTCCTGATTACAGAAAGAAATCTTACAGCTACAGAACAACAGTTAGATACAGTAGCGCAAATAGTTGTCCAAGGTAACGAATATTTATCTCAAATTGCCCAAATCGCTACTAAGAGAACTCTAGCTGAAGTGTTACCAGCTATAGCTTCAATGAAACGGTTGGTACAGAGTGATAGTACCAAGTTGGTAACAGAATTGGCTCAAGGTAAGAAAACATCAGCAGAGGTTGAGCAAGAGTTTGAAACTACTCTCAAGAAGAGTAACACCTTCGTGGATGCAGACATCGCAGCCTTTGGTAACCGTCGTATTCGCGTAGTTACAGTTAACAAAGAAATAGCTGAAAACAGCACCAACTCAGTAGAATTCACTATTGAACTCAACCAACCTGCACCCAACCAAGGTTTAACCGTCTTCTACTCCCTCACCGGAACTGCGACTCTCAACCAAGACTATAAACTAGACGTATCTACAGATACAATTGGTGAACTGTATATTGCTCCTGGTCAAAGCACTGCCACAATTAAAGTTACAGCAGTCAACGATACCATTGATGAACCCTTAGAAACCATTGCCATAAGACTGAAATCAGTAGGTGAAGGTTATACCATTGACCCCACAGGCACAGTTGGATTAATTGAAATTCAAGATGATGATCAAGATGTAGTTAATAACCCAGTTACAGGCATTGTTAAGCTTGGTACTTTTGCTGATGATACTTTGACAGGTGCAACCGGCAATGACCGCCTAGAGGGTGATTATGGTGATGATAATCTCGATGGCAAAGAAGGTAATGATATTCTCCGCGGTGGTGAAAATAACGACACCCTAACTGGTGGTGCGGGTGATGATGTTCTAGAAGGTAATTATGGTGATGATAATCTCAATGGTGGGGACGGAAATGACCTTCTAGAAGGTAGTATTGGTGAAGATACCCTCAAAGGTGGTGCAGGTATCGACATCCTCAAAGGTGGGGTGGACAATGACATTCTCGAAGGTAATGCAGGTAATGACCAAATAGAAGGACAAAGCGGTAATGATATTCTGGTCGGTAATGAAGATAACGATTGGTTAGTTGGTGGTGAAGGTCATGATGTCTTAATTGGCGGTTTGGGTGATGACATTCTTAATGGTGGTCAAGGTGCAGATGTCTTCTTCCTAAATTCTGCTAATGATGGATTTGATACTCTATTAGATTTCAATCCCAGTCAAGGTGATAAAATCCAAATTTCTGCCAGTGGCTTTGGTGTTGATAACCTCAATGATTTTACTTTCCTCAGTGGCATCTTAGATTTCCAAGGCAAGAATCTGGCACTGATCCAAAATAATGGGGCAACTTACTCATTCTTCCCGAACCTGAGTGAAATTATTCAGATTGTTGATGCACCTCAAGCCATACCAGAAGTAACACCGCAAGTTAAAGCAGCAACAGAACCCTTAAAGACTATAAATACTGGTGTTACTGCTGCTAATTCCATACCAGAATCTACAGATACTAGTAATAAATCCTTACTAGACAAAGTTTTAGAACGTGGTTACATCACCTTTGGAACATCAAACAGTTATGCTACCACCTTGGGTTTTGACCTAGAATTTGTGAAAGCCATAGCAGTTGCCTTGTTTGGTGATGAGAGCAAAATCAAATTAGTTACAACTTCTTTTGACGATGGCTTCACACAGGTGGCTAATCAAACTTTAGATTTAACTGCGCGTAGAGTTAGCCAAAATCTTGATCGGGATACTGAACGGAATGTAGATTTTGGACCGGTATATCTCTACGATTACCAAGCTATTTTGGTTAAAGCTGATAGCAATATCGAAAATGCTTCAGACCTAAAAGGTAAAGGGTTGACTATTGGTGTCGTCAGTGCTACCAATGCATTAGGTAATTTGCAAAACCTGTTAACACCCCAGGGAATTAACTTCACACCCAAAGAATTTAAAACAACAGATGAATTATTTGCGGCATATCACAATGGCGAGATAGCTGCTATTTCTACAGACAGGGCATTAATTTACAATCGTTTAGGTGATGCCATAGCTCAAAACCGCATCCTCGACGTAGAATTTTCTCAAGAACCCATTTCTTTGGTATTGCCAGAAAATGAGTCAGAATGGGCAGATGTGGTCCGTTGGGTGACTTATGCCACCATTCAAGCAGAAGAATTTGGTATTACTTCCGAAAACATTGGCCAAATTATTGCCGAGAATACTGATACTGATACCAAGAATGATGCTTCACCGGCGATTCGTCGCTTCTTAGGTTTGCAAGATGAACTAGGAAAAGCATTAAATATCCGCAATGATTTTGTCGTGCAAATTATCAAGCAAGTTGGTAACTATGGGGAAATTTATGACCGTCATTTCTCCAACTTAGAGCGCGATCTCAATCTCCTGTGGACAGACGATGGCTTAATGTATTCTCCACCCTTCTCCGGTGTCACCCAAGATATCCAATTAATTAATAATGATCAACGCAATCTGCTTGCAGAGATTCAACAGCGCGGAGTTCTCAAATTTGGTATCCCAGAAGGCTCTACATTCCCAGGTTTTGCTGAGAAGAACAATGATGGTACTTACCAAGGTTTTGATATTGACTTAGGTCGAGCGATCGCAGTAGCAGTATTTGGCGATGCCAGCAAGATTGAATTTGTGTCTCAGCAATTTAACGATGGTTTTGCTAATACTGCTAATGGTAAAGTCGATGTTTCTGCTGCTGCATATACCCATAACTTGATGCGTGATGCCAGCTTAGGTATTGACTACAGTCCTATTTATCTCTACACCGAACAAGGCATTTTGACACGAGTAGATAGTGACATTACCGCATTACCTCTACTTAATGGTCGCGCAGTTGGTGTAGTTGCAGGAACTACAGCCTTACAAAACCTAGAAGATGCCCTCAAAGTCTTTGATGTCAAGATCAATCCCGTCATTTATAGCAGCAGCAGTGAGATGTATGCTGCTTACGACAGCAAACAAGTAGATGCTGTTTTTAATGATGTTTCCTTACTAGCAGGTAGAATTTCTTCCCTACCCCATCCCGAAGAACATCGAATTATCAGAGATAATTTTACTAAAGAACCCTTAGCCTTAATTGTTGATGAAAATCAATCAGATTGGGCTGATGTGGTACGCTGGGTAACAAATGCCTTAAAACAAGCAGAACAATATGGCATTACCTCCAAAAATATTGATCAATTCATTGCTGATAACACCGATAACCTCAAGGAAAATAACTCATCAATAGAAATTCAGGCATTCTTAGGACTGCGAGGAAATATCGGTACATCTCTTGGTTTACCCAATGACTTTGTAGTGAAGATGATTAAAGAGGTGGGTAACTATAGCGAAATTTATGCCCGTAATTTCAATACCGACCTGTTACCCCGTCAGAAAAATGAATTATCTAAAGAATTGGGATTACAGACTACTGCACCTTTGGGTATCAATACCAACAATTTAAATAGTATGCCCATTGCTGAAGATGACAACGCCCAAACTACAACTAACACAGCAGTTAATATTGATGTTCTCAACAATGACAAAGATTTAGATAATAATCCTTTAACTTTGAGCATTGTTTCTACTCCCAGTCATGGGCAAGTGCAAATTAATGATAATGGCACACCTAATGACAAAACTGATGATTTTATTATCTATACTGCCAACAGCAATTTCACGGGAATAGATAAATTCACCTATCAAGTTAATGATGGTAAGGGCGGTACAGATTCAGCTTCAGTTAATGTTTCTGTTAAATCAGCAGTAGTCTTTAACAACCAAAACAATGTTTTGAAATTGCAAGGACAGTTAAATAATCAGAAACTCAAATTCTCTCTGAATAGTAAGCATCTAGAGAAACAAGTCATTCATGAAGTTGCTTTTGTGGCTTATGACAATGAACAAGGTGCTGTGAATGGTTTATTACCAGGTCAAAATGGTTATCTCAATGCTTTACTCCAACGTGCTGAAATTATCTTCTCTGTAATTCCTGATAATTTCATTGCTGATCCCACGAAAATTATTGATGGTTTCCAAAGTCAATATCTGGGTGCTGTGTTGTTGCAGGATACTAGTTTGGATGCGGTGAAGGCTGATTCTAGTTTGTTGAATCGGGTGTTATTGGGTTCTCCGTTTAATAGCAGCAGTTCCGAGATTTTGGATATTAATGAACTGGCTGCTGGTAAGTTGCAATTGAGTTTCCAAGACCAATTGGGTGATGCTCAAAAGGATTTAGTATTAACGGTGGAAACTACTAATGAACCTGTGCCTTTGGGTGCTGATTTGCAACGACAATCAGGTATGGAAGTTGTTGATTTGCGAGATTTCAATGGTAAAGAAATTCAGGCTTTGTTCCCTGTGGTTGCTAGTGAGGCGGCTTATGATAATACTATTGGTTTCTATCAGGTTGAGGATACTCAAGGAACTGTGAAGGATGGTTTAACTGGTACTTTGTTCCGTCCTGGTGATGCTGGTTATGATCAAGCTGCTATCCGTAATAGTCAGTTGTATGGTGTAATAATGAATAACCATGGAGCTGGTACTCAAGGTGTGTTTGCTGGTGGCAAGATTTATGCTCCCTATTTGATTGCTAATGGTACTGTGGATGGTGCTTTAGGTAATACGGGCGTACCTGTTTACTTTGCTTTCTTGGGCGCTAATCCCGACAAGAAAGATCATGTTCTTTCTTTGGGTGATAATATGTGGGCCTTTGAAGATTTACCTAATGGTGGTGATTTGGATTTCAATGATATTGTTGTTCAGGCTAAGTTCTCTGTAATATAATAGCCATCAGCCTCAAAGAATATAGAGTCGTTTCGCCGAAACGACTCTATATGTGACTTGAAGCATCTTCAAGTAAACGTCGAGCTTCCGAAAACAGTAAACCAAAAAGTTTTTCCTCAAGGGTGATGGCTGGCTTGGATACAGCAAAACTACTTTCGTTCTGAAACCTTGAAGAGTGCTAATGCACGGTTGGTCGATACTTTCTCTAACGTTGCTCATTTCACCCCAATGACTCCTTAACCTAACAAGTAAGTTTTCATAACAGCAAATATTATTTCTATTGTAGGGTGGGTTAGCCACTGCGTAACCCACCGTTACTTATTTGATTGTATGAGCATTGAGACTAAGATAAATATAAGATAAATATAGGTGGTTTGTCCAATGATTTTTATTTTTGGACTAGTCTTGTAGTGTGAGGTTGAATAATCAAGGATATCTTAGTTAATCTCAGCATAGAAAGAAAAGAGGAACTGATGTATGACTGATCAAGTAGAAATTAATAAAGGTAACACTCAATCTAATAAGCAACCTCAATCTATTAAAATTAGAAACTTAAAAATCAGAAATTTTAAGGGATTAGATGATATTGAACTTGATTTTCCAGTTCCACAACTAAAAGGTGATCCAGATATCATCGTTATGGGTAGTCGTAATGGACTAGGTAAAACATCAGTATTAGAGTCTTGTGCATTACTATTTTTAGCGGCATCTCAAGATAAAATATCTTTGAATAGATTTCTTTCCCCTGGTATTTCTATTAATATTCCTGACCTCTTAATTAGAGGCGGTGAAGAAGATGCAAATATTAGTGGTGATTTTTTTGTTGATCATCAAAAATTCAGCGTAAATTTACAAATTTCCCGGACAGGTAATTTCAAAACTAATACTGATACTCCAGTATTTAAACAAGTCTTAACTCAAAAACATTTTCAGTTATTTTATACGAGTGATAATATCGAAAGATTCTTTTATTCGTTAGTAGGTTTGAGTCCAGAACCAATTCTACTTCCACATTTTATTTATTTTCATAGCTATAGAAAAATTCAGGAAGGTGGTCTAGAACTAGGAATGATGGTTGAAGATAAGTCATATAGAAGATTAAAAAGAGTCAGAGCAGAGCTTCCTATCAGCACATTTAAACTGGAAATTTTGCGTTCATTAATGAGTCGAGGTGGTCTGTTTGAAAATATAGACGATACTGAATCGGAGAAAGTTATAGAAACATTAAATGAATTAATGAGCCGATACGCATCTGGTACTATTGAAAAGTTACGTCCATCACCAGATAATACTATTGAGTTTAGAATTACGCCAACAAATGGTAGTGCATCTTTTACTTTTGATGGATTAAGTTCTGGACAAAAAGAAATAATATCAACTCTTTTTCTGATTTGGAAATATACCGCTCGTTATCCGGGAATAGTTCTGATTGATGAACCAGAATTACATCTTAATGCAGAATGGCATCGCCGATTTATTCATAATTTATATCAACTTGCACCAAACAACCAATATATTATTGCTACTCATTCTGAGGATATTTTTGCTTCTGTAGAATCTGATAGACGTATCCTCCTATCATCTGACGAAGATTAATAAAATGATGATTAAACCTAAAACTAATGTTCAACCTGAACAGGTAAGACAAGGAGCTAGACACGTTATTTTTGTAGAAGGTAATGATGATAATTCTATCGATCCTTTTATCATAAACACACTTTTTGATAATAATGCTATTTTTGTGGATGTTAAACCCCTTGGTGCATCTTTTTATATCAGAAGTGCAGCACAGGCTCTTCATCCACATCACCCTGAATACTATTTCATTATTGATAGAGATCATTGTTTTAATGAAGAAGTTGAAAGTACATGGTCTAATTTTCCAGATGAAACCAAGAATAATTTATTAATTTGGAGAAAACGAGAAATTGAAAATTATTTTCTTTCTATAGATTATTTAATGAAAAGTTCCTATATTAATTGTGAACGTCAAAAAATAGAACAGTGTCTTTTACGGATTGCGCGTGAACGAGTTTTTTTTGAAGCTGCTAACATTGTCATAATTGGTTGTAGGGAAGAATTTAAAAAGAAATGGATTAAGAATTTTGATAAAGTTAATGATTTTAAAACTAAAGAAGATGCAATTACAAAATTAACAACAAAAATACCAGAGTTTTTGCAACGTAAACAAGATTTATGTCAATACACTGATATACAAAATCTTGAAGGAAAACTCAATACAATTCTTGCTAAATTTTATGGAGGGAGGGAAAATTTAGAAATTGGGTGTGGTAATTGGATAGATTTAATGGGAGGTAAACAACTACTAGCTACTGTTGTTAATGAATGTTTTAGGGTGGAAGATAGAAACGGGAAGAGAATAACTGGTAAAGATGCAACAAATGCTGTTGTTAAGGATTTATTAAGAAGGCCACTTTATGAACAGCCTAATGATTTTCAACAACTTTGTGAGTTAGTTAAAAAGAGGGTAAATATTAAGTAAGATATTTGTATCAATAGCGTTAATACAGTATATTTCGTATAAAATGAGGTGCTATGTGTGTTATCTGAAAAATTTATCTGATTTTATTATTGATTCGATTACTGATTTTTTTAAAGTAATCATTCTCACAACAAAATCATCATAATCTTCTTTTGGATATTTAGGATTAGGTTCAAAATCATAGTAATACAAATCATCATCAGGTACATTAGCCGTGATGATATCATACCACCAACCCTTTTTAATCAAAGAATAAATATCTTTTAGTTCTTTGAAATGCTCCATTAAAGATATTTCTCTAGCAGATGAAAAACTTGTTTCTAACCTACGATTAAAAATATCTTGCAAATCGTTATAGTCGGCCGTTTCTGAACTGGAATTTTTACGAATATATATCAAATTTTTCTTGATACCTTCCCCATCTTTTTTAGACAGAAAAGGAATATAATCTGGTGTATATTCGACAATAACTACTCGAAATGATTTACCTATTATTTTTGTGTATTCCACTTCATTAAAACTAAAATCGTGTACAGAACGAATTAATTTATCAGGTAAATAAGCTTCAATCTTTTTTTGAAATTCGGTCTTGTCATCTAATTGAAGTCCTACAGATTCAAAGTTACCATTCTCTGTTTCTTTAACTCCAAAAATAATTACACCACCAGCTTTATTTGCCATTGCTATGATATGCTTGGCTAAAACTGACGGGTTAATTAATTCACTTTTAAAATCTAAATCATCATGTTCACCAGTATGATCAATTAATAATTTACGTAATGATTCACGACTGGGATTTTCAAAAAAAACAGCAAAAGCCTCTTTAAGTCCTTTTCGGTTTTCAGTAATCATAGATAGTTGATATTATCAAATAAAAGGATTAATTATCTTCAAATCGTCAATATTTGAATAACCAAAATCCTCTGTATAAAGTGTTTGAATATTGGCTTCTAAGCAAGCAGCAACAATCATGGAATCCCAGTGGGAAAGACTGAAACGATTCATTAGATTTTCAGCACGATCTATAACACTCCACGTGGGAATAACAGTGTACCAAACCTGCTGTAAATCACGAATATATTGATAAGCTTGGGTTTTGTCATATCCTAATTTTTCTAATTTTCGGCTTGCTGCTAAATATTCACACGCAACTTGCCAAAGTAAAACACCATCTGTTAGAGACAATACTAGAGATGATGCTTTTGCTTGTTTGATAGGATCACGGGGATCGTTGACATAAATTAAGATATTAGTATCAACGGCGTTCATGCAGCATCTCCCGTGTAAAATGAGGTGCATTTAATGGAATCGGATTTTGCTGCATTCGTGAAATTAGAGATTTGAGAAAATGTTGTTTACTTTCTACATCGGAAATGGGAGGTGAAACAATAGAACTTGATTGAATGAGTAATTCCACCTCAGAACCTTCAGGTAAATTACAGGCTGTTTCCAAAATGAATGTGCCGTTACGATAGACTGCTTTTAGGGTAGGGGGCATAATAGAAAACTCCATAACTTAATTATTGTAGAGCAAGTTAAGCCAACAATCAGAGTCACCCATCAATTAACAAGTTAATATTACATTACAACACAACCTTTGTGACGTTACCGCTCACATTGTCCCCAGCAGTTATAGAATAATAACGATATCCTTGTAAAGCCTACCAAGAACAGAAGGTAGAGGTTAAGTAGCAGATTTGACAGAATTGGATCACCAAAACTCTGTATCCAGAAGACATTAGTAGCATTTTAGAAGTTCGTAAAATTTTTATGGTTTCCCAAATTCGGTTTTTGATGTGCGCTCCCGACCATTATGATGTGGATTATGTGATTAATCCTTGGATGGAAGGTAATATTCACAAGTCCTCACGCGATCGCGCAGTAGAACAATGGAATAAATTATACAATGTCATTAAAGATCATGCCATTGTTGATTTAGTTGAACCCGAAAAAGGCTGGCCTGACATGGTATTTAGTGCTAATGCAGGTTTAGTCCTCGGTAAAAATGTCGTTCTCAGCCGCTTTTTACATAAAGAACGTCAAGGGGAAGAACCGTATTTTCAACAGTGGTTTGAACAAAATGGTTTTAATGTTTACACTCTACCTAAGGACCTCCCCTTTGAAGGCGCTGGAGACGCGCTTTTAGACCGGGAAGGGCGGTGGTTATGGGCTGGATATGGTTTTCGGTCAGAATTGGATTCTCACCCCTTCCTGGCTAAATGGTTGGACATTGAGGTGATTTCTCTGCGCTTAATGGATGAGCGTTTTTACCACCTTGATACCTGTTTTTGTCCTTTAGCAAATGGTTATTTGCTGTATTATCCCGGTGCGTTTGATTCCTATTCTAACCGCGTTATTGAAATGCGCGTCGCACCAGAAAAGCGTATCGCTATTGTGGAAGCTGATGCTGTTAACTTTGCTTGTAATGCGGTGAATGTTGATAGTATCGTGATTATGAACAAGACCAGTGATGGTTTAAAATCACGGTTAGCAGAAGTTAGTTTTCAAGTCATTGAAACTCCTTTGACGGAATTTCTCAAAGCTGGTGGTGCTGCTAAATGCTTGACTTTGCGGGTTACAGAACCCATTGGCGAGGAAATTCACGCTAATGTATCTGTAGAAAGTCGTGTAGTTCGCATGGAAGGGCATTTACTAGATGCGGGTTTAATTAACCGCGCTTTAGATTTAATCGTGGAAATGGGGGGAAGTTTCCAAGTCCTGAAATTCAACTTGGGAGAACAACGTCAAAGCACCTCCGCTGCTGAGGTTCGGGTATCTGCACCATCCCATGATGTCATGGAAGGGATTATATCTCAACTAATTGATTTAGGTGCGGTTGATTTACCCCATGATGAACGAGATTCTAAATTAGAACCAGTATTACAAGCGGGTGTAGCTCCTGATGATTTCTATGTTAGCACGATTTATCCTACAGAAATTCGGGTAAATGGACAATGGCTAAAAGTCGAAAATCAACGCATGGATGGAGCGATCGCTATTTCCACAACTACTAATGGTATAGTAGCAAAATGTAAACTATTGCGGGATTTAGAAATTGGTGAACAGGTAGTAGTTGATGTATTAGGTATCCGCACTGTCCGCAAAGCTGAATCACGAGAACAACGCAACTCCCAAGAATTTAGCTTTATGTCCTCTGGTGTTTCCAGTGAAAAACGAGTAGAATTAGTTGTGGAACAGGTGGCTTGGGAATTACGCAAAATTAAGGATAGTGGTGGTAAGGTAGTTGTCACCGCAGGTCCAGTTGTTATTCATACTGGTGGTGGTGAACATCTGTCACGACTGATTAGAGAAGGTTACGTTCAAGGTCTTTTGGGTGGAAATGCGATCGCTGTTCATGATATGGAACAAAATATCCTGGGTACTTCCCTGGGTGTGGATATGAAGCGCGGTGTAGCGGTACGCGGTGGACATAGACACCATTTAAAGATAATTAACACTGTCCGCCGATTTGGTAGTATTTCTAAAGCCGTAGAAGCGGGAGTAGTTATCAGTGGGGTAATGTATGAATGTGTGAAAAATAATATTCCCTTCTCCCTCGCTGGTTCAATTCGTGATGATGGACCTTTACCCGATACCCAAATGAACTTGATATTAGCACAACAGGAATATTCGCAAATTATCCAAGGTGCAGATATGATTTTGATGCTATCTTCCATGTTACATTCCATCGGGGTGGGAAATATGACCCCCGCAGGTGTGAAGATGGTTTGTGTGGATATTAACCCGGCTGTAGTGACGAAATTGAGCGATCGTGGTTCAATAGAATCTGTAGGGGTAGTCACAGATGTGGGTTTATTCCTCAGTTTGTTAACTCAGCAATTGGATAAGTTAACAAGTCCTTATGTTGCTAATGTAGGCTAAGGAAGGTTTCACACAAAGGCGCAAAGACGCAAAGGATTTTTCTGGGCGTTTTTGTGTCTTTGGTTTAGAAGTTTTTTCATGCAGAATCGCGGAGAGTTATAATACAAGCACCACTAACAACACAATTAAAGTATTATATAGAAATTATAGAAATTAGCGAAGTTTTGAATTTTGGTGAATGTAGTTTTTGTATACTACTTATTGAAGTACAGAATGTGGGTTATAATATTTCAGTCATCTAACTTAGGGTCAATTCAAGATATCTAACTTAGGATTAATTAAATTACTTTAACTAAAACATAAGCTGTTTGTAGCAGACTAGTTTTAACTATTGTATTTTGGAGATATAAAATTATGTTGTCAGCAAATTTCACAACTTCTAAGACAGAAAAAGATGCTCCTGTAATTGGTTTTAATGCAAATTGGTTGTCTGAATTAAGTTCTGAACAAGCGGCTGATATTGTCGGAGGATTTACACTTACAAATAATACAGAAGCACCAAGAACTTTCTATAATTTTGGGGAGAAGTTACCTCTACAACAACAAACTTTAAAACCAGGAGAGAGTGGTACTTATCCAGGAGAGTTTCTTTTGTATAATTCTTCAGTATCAAAGTCTGGAATTAGTCCAGCAATATTTAAAGCAGACTCTTCTGGTTCATTCAGTTTAAATCAATCAGGAAATAAAATCATTCCTACTGATCTTAGCACCACTGGTGGAAATGCAGATTGCTAAAAAGTCTTAAATTTTTTATAATCAGCCTCTGGAATGTAACTAGAGGTTTTATTTATAGCTATTTATACCACCTGAAAAGAATGAACTAAGTTTAACAATGGTCCCATTTGTTCCTGTCCATTGACAGCCAAATCACTGTGACACAAATACAATTTATCAGATACACGCGCCAGTAAATCGGTGATAATTCTTTGTAGCCTTTGTTCTTCCGCTAATTGTTCATTTTCTGCTGTCCAAGGTTGTCCTAATCTATCCCTCAAAAATAAGTTAGCACCAAATAAGCTCGCAGCGCCACCTTTTGCCCACAGCGGTGAAGCAATATCTAACCAAAAATGCCAACGGTGATTTTTCCGACTTGCACGGTACTGAAATATGGTTGCTAAGGTGACAGCTTTTTTACTATTACCACTAGGACGCATAGGATAGGGATTTGCAGTAATTGTCCCCCGTTGGAGCAGTTGAATAAATTCATTAATGGTAATACTAAGAGCTTCTGGTGTATGCAGTGAGAATAATAGAGAATCAGTTTGTTTTAAACGAGTATCTATTTCCCAATAATGTTGAGCAGATTCTAATAGTTCTCTTAATACTGCTAATTCCTGATACGAAGAATTTTTATGCTTATATATAAAGTCTTGAATAGCTTTGTACAATAGAAAAACAGGGTGTTGATATTCCTCTCTCTGTTTCCCAATCCATTGTAATATTTCTTCATAGGACTCAGTAGCAATATGGCCAATTCTGTCCCAGCGTTCAAAAGTTTTTACTGGTAATAAATTGGGTGTGTTGGGGTGAGGAACGAAACAAGTATCAGCTATTAACCCAGCCCGCACCGGGTCTATTTTAGAATGATAGAATTCCGTTTCCTCTCCATTTTGGCTGTGATATTGACTCAAAACCACCAACATTTCCGCTACTGCATTCCTATCTACTAACCGCCCCAAACCAGTATAAACTAGAGCCATGAGGGTAAGTAAGGCTCTGACTACTGAGGAACTAATTAAAGGGCGTTGTTCGTTGAGAGGTTCTACTTCAATATTTTGTTTAGTTAATATTTTTACCAGTGTATAACGAGCGATCGCATCTAATCCTGGTGCAATAATTACTACCTCATCTGCCGCTACTTTACCGGAGTTCACCCCAGCAATAATTATTTCGGCGGTTTGACGCAATAACTGGGCACGGGAATTAGTTTGAATAGGTTGTACACCACTTGGTAAACTCAAGGTCATGATTGGCTGTGTTACCAATTCTACCATTTGCTCAGTTAAAGAATAACCCAAACTATCCGCGGGTGGATTGGTTAAATTTTCTACTTGACAACGCCCAGATAATCTGGATAAATACTGAGGATCAGCACCCAAACCCCAGCGTACCGCCCCATGATGATTATAGCTAAACGCGCCCACAGCGCCGGCATCTAATAAAAATTCAAATAAATTAGCAGCGATCGCTGGATAATCATCTACATCATCTGCTATAATCATCTGGAAGCGTTTCTTGAGATGCTCCTGATAGCTACAATGAGTTAATAGTTTGTGGTGATAAAGTTCGGTAATTAGAGCATAAGTCAATAAACCCCGTTCTAAACACCAATTTCGCCAATTTAATAGCAAAGAACCCAAAAATTCCGGCGCTAAATTGATAGAATTATCTTTTAAACCACTGTCCAATATTTGGGAAATTTTTTCACAGGGTACACCACTATAAGCCGCTAATTGCCATAAGTCTAGGATAAGTCTTACCAAACGATTCTCGTTCATACCGACAAGCCGCAAAACCTCTGAATCTAACTGAGAACTCCAAAGTTTTGTTGCCAATTCCTGTTCGGTTTCTGGACGTAGTCTGACTGGAAATTGCGCTTTGACAGACATTGAATTAATTAGTAATGGCCAAAATAAAATTACCTCGTCTTGCAAAAAACCTAACGGGGTTTTGACGCGAATAGGATATTTTCCTAGTGTTAAAGCAGTAAGTCTATCAGCTAATTCTCTGCGGTTATCATCATTAGCGGACAAAAATAAAATACTTAGTTCTTTTTGATGTAATTTTAGACTTGAATCTGTAGATTGAGGTTGAGAAGTGTTAATATTTTTGTTATAAAATAAACCAGAAACTTGATTGTTAATTTGCAACCAAGAGCTAAAATGGTTTACTAAACGAGTAGTTTTACCACTCCGACTAGTACCAAAAATCCAAAGAGAATCAGAAATCATGGTTTTTGCGTTAACTTAAAGTTAAGAATTTAGTGGATAATGCCAAATAATCATTTCGATGAAAAATACAGTGTTTAGCCAAAAAATATACCCCTTTTTACTGGCTGCTTACCGATGGTATTTACTGACACCAGAGCGCTCTTTAGATACAGCTTATCAAGCGGCCATAAAAATTAAGGACATTGAAGATAAACACTTCAATGGTAACAAAATAGACTCCAAATTTACCATGCACAGTTCCAGCGTCATGGATTATTTTCAAGGAGATTTACAAAAGTTATTAAAAACTGTGCAAATGCGGCTGACAGAATTTAAAGCTAGTCGGTGGTTTGCGAATGAATCTAAACAAAAGGCCGCTCTAAAATTGGGTATAGAATATACTAATTCAGCAGTAATTTTAGAGAAACTAGAATTCATTGATCAAGTTACTTCTAAATACACAGATAATGATATAGAACCAACTTATGAAGATGGAAATTTGCAAACAGTTACACTACCTACAGATTTAGTTAATTCTCAATCATTTATCTCTAAAACATCAAATCAGACTAACAAAAACATCAAAAAAGGAAAAACGAATACCACAGGTATTTTACCGCGCTCAATTTTCAATACTATTACTCGACTACAAGTAGAATTAGATCCAGAGTCTGAACAAGATGTAGTTCAAAATTTTCGTAAAGCTCAACAAAGAAGTATTATCTCAATTCGATTTATACTTTTACTAATTATTGTTCCTCTTCTGACCCATCAACTATCAAAGGTTTTAATTGTCGGACCATTGGTAGAACATTTCCGCGATGAGAAAAAAGTAGAAATTTTCTTAAATGGAGAAATGGAAGAAGAAGGATTATTAACATTACAAAGATTTGAAGAAAGAATTAAATTTGAAGCATTAATTAGTAATGCACCTCCGCTTGAGGCTGAAGAATTAGAAACAAAATTGAAGGAGAAAGCTGAGGAAGTAAAAGAGGAATTTAGGAGAGAAGGCAATAATGCCATTAAAAATGTATTTGCTGATATTTTTGCGGTAATTACTTTCACTATTTTACTACTTGTGAGTAAATCTTCTATTGCCGTTTTAAAAGATTTCTTTGATAATGTAGTGTATGGTTTGAGTGATAGTGCTAAAGCATTTATTATCATTTTATTTACAGATGTTTTTGTTGGTTTCCACTCTCCCCATGGGTGGGAAGTTCTTTTAGAAGGGATATCAAGACATTGGGGATTACCAGCCAATCGTGATTTTATTTTCTTGTTTATTGCCACATTTCCCGTAATTTTAGATACGATTTTTAAATATTGGATTTTCCGCTATTTAAATCGGATTTCACCTTCTGCCGTTGCTACTTATCATAACATGAATGAATAGCCAAAATTTTGCTAACTTTTGTCGTCTGCCAAATTAAATGACCACTTGACAAATTAATGTCCACAAAAATATTAACCCCTAAACCCTTGCTATGTAAGGGTTTTGTTATTTTAGCCTATATTGAGCCTCTTCAACATCAATTGACAAAATAACTGTCCGAATTTAAAAACTTGACAAATTAGTTGTCCCATATTAAAAATAATGCTTTTTCCAACCTTGACTTTACTTGACAAATTAATTGTCCTCCGATAGAGTATAATTCAACTATGTTTTTAATAAACATATATGCTAGAAACACAAAATGATAAACCCAATGACGATGAAGTAGAAGATAGCGAGATTATCACTCAACTATCCGCTGGTGATAAAGAACTATTGGAACTAATCCAAAAATTACTCGAACCATGCGATCGCACAACTTACGGAGAAAGACAAAGGGAGGTAGCAGCAAAACTAGGTAAATCAGTCCGAACAGTCCGCAGACTGGTTAAAAAATGGGAAGAACAAGGTTTAGCCGGACTTCAAACCACTCAACGTGCTGACAAAGGTAAACACCGCATAGATTCTCAGTGGCAAAAATTCATCATCAATAAGTACCCATGCAAAATTAATTATACATTTTAATAATAAATTGATAAAATAAATTATTAATAGAAATAAAGAGAAAAAGATGCGATTTATTAGAGATTTAAACTTTGATACAGCCAAATTACTA
>B570J13888_100086_pt1 | contig 15976 bp, 16 predicted proteins | sample LakMenEpi30Jul08_FD_13888 | JGI IMG/M metagenome (IMG submission 13888)
CTACTACGGACGGGGAATTGTCCGTTCTGAATTAGGAGATAAGCCAGGAGCAATAGATGATTACACCCAAGCTATCAAGATTAATCCTAACTATGCCCAAGCCTACAACAACCGGGGAATTGTTTATTATCAACTTGGTGACAAACAAAAAGCCAGAGAAGACCTGCAACGAGCAGCGCAATTGTTCATGGCTCAAGGAAATACTGCTCTTTATGAACAAATAATGGCTTTTTTAAAAGAGTTGTAGGGAGTTTCTTTGGTGATGTTAATTGTGATTTTGTCTGAATCAGGATATCCAGGATTTAAGGATTAACAGGATGTGATTGTGAGATTTTCCCTCGTTCCCTGGCTCTGCCGGGGAATGCTCACAGGAGGCTCTGCCTCCATTATATTTCCCTCGTCCCTGCCGGGGAATGCTCACAGGAGGCTCGGCCTCCATTATATTCACTGTATTTGAGTCAGAGCCTCAAACTCCCATTCCCAGACCGAGTCTGGGAACGAGTTCAAAGGAGTTCAATTATGTTTAATAATGGTTGGGTTGATGAGTTTTTGGGAATGTTTGATATCTATTTTTATATGATCCTGTTAATAACCTGACTATATATGGCGACACAGATTCCCATTATAATTTGATGATAGACTAAATTCAGAAATTTGTCAAGGGGTAGTTAAGGATAATTTTGACGTATCAACCTACTTTTCTTAGTTTGTAACCATATTTGCAAATCATCGACAGCGGAAAAATCTAATAAATCCTCACTTACTTTTCCCAAAATCGAAAATTGAAAGTTGTAGAAGCACGACGAAAACGCCGACTAGGTTTTTTCTTGCGTCTTTTAGCGGCTCTATCACTGGATTGTTCTCTTTCTTCTGCTTCCACAATTTCCTCAGATAGTTGGGTTTGTAATGCTTCGTCGCTGCGCCACCAAGCAATTATCCAGCCACCACCAATACCAGCAATACAACCTAATAAAATACTTATGGGTGCTGAATAACCCAAGAAAAGACAACCCAGCATAAAAATTAACCAATATTTCAAACCAGCATCAATACCATCATTAGATGCTACATTGGTATTCTGGGGGTTATTCTCATTCGCAAAGGTTATCGACCCCAAGATGATACTACCCATAATGGCTATAAATATACTTAGAGGAATTGAAGTATTAAGAACTCTGGAGATAATGAATAAAAATAACCCAAACAACAATTGAGCAAAGAAGTTAGGTGAGGAAGAGAAAATATTGTCTAGAAGATTATTTTTTGGTGCCATAACATTAGGAGTCAGGAGAAAGCATAATTATATATCGTATATCTCATTATAGAAATATCTAGTCAGCGCCAAATTCAGTGGCTTTAGTCCCTGAAATATAAGCGAATCCTAAGGTTTTAACCACTGAGAGTTTCAAAGCAGTATGATAGTTTTTTAGTTCTTGATATAATAACAGCCTGGCCTTTTTTCCTTATGACGCAACAACAACTCCGTATTATCGTCCCACCTCATCCCCTAATTCAGCACTGGTTGGGAGTTGCCCGTGATGTAGCTACACCATCTGTATTATTTCGTTCTGCTATTACTGAGTTGGGTCGGTGGCTAACTTATGAGGCTGCTAGGGATTGGTTACCTACCCAAGAAATAAGCGTCCAGACTCCTCTAGCTGCCTGTCCAGCGACTTTCATTAATCCTAACATACCTGTGGCTGTTGTGCCGATTTTACGGGCTGGTTTGGGCTTATTAGAAGGAGCGCAGGGTGTACTACCTTTGGCTTCAATTTACCATTTTGGTTTGGTACGCAATGAGGAAACCCTAGAACCTACTTGTTATTTAAATAACTTACCAGAAAAATTCGCACCATTTACACGAGTATTAATTACTGAACCAATGTTGGCTACGGGAGGTTCTATAATGGCAGTTATGGCAGAATTGACCCAAAGAGGCGTTGATCCTGCTTTAACGCGGATTGTTTCCGTGATTGTTGCTCCTCCAGCTTTGCAAAAATTAGCTGCTGTCTATCCCGGTTTAATAGTTTATACCGCTACTATTGACGAAATCTTAAATGATCACGGGTATATTGTCCCAGGATTGGGGGATGCGGGCGATCGCATTTTTGGGACTTGAGCTAGGATACAGCTAAGGCCGGAAAATAGCTAAAGTATTGTCAAAGTTGCTTATTTTCTAGAAAACGGTAAAAAATATGAGTCAGCAAGATGGTTTTGCTAGTGGGTTGCTACTGGGAACATTGATTGGGGGTGTAGTCGGTGGTGTTTTAGGTGCGGTGATTACTTCACGTTTAGATGCTAAATTAACAGATGAAGAGAATGAGATATTAACTGCTGGTGAAAAGGGTCAAGACACAGCAGCTAGAAGAAGGCAAATTAGAGCTTCAGCTAATGAAAGTTTAGAAATAGAAGCAACAAGGCGATCGCTTGAAGATAAAATTGCCCAACTCAATGCCACAATTGATGATGTGCGGCAGCAATTGGGAAATGTGAATAGTAACTCATCTCTTAGCAATGAATGAGCAGTCTTAAACGTTTCCTTAGTTACGTTGATTAGCGACACAATATGACATTTAACAGGAAAGTTACCCATTCATGAATTTATTAATTACAACCCTAGCTACCTTTGTCTCTCTTTACGGCTACTTACTGATTATTCGGGTCTTATTGACTTGGTTTCCCTCTGTTGACTGGTCTAATCAACCATTTGCAGCTTTAAGCCAAATTAGTGACCCCTATCTTAATCTATTTCGCTCTATCATTCCCTCTTTGGGTGGTATGGATTTCTCCCCTATTCTGGCATTTTTGGCCTTGAATATAGCTGGTGGTATTCTAGATAGTTTAGCGCGTGCTACTTTGGTGCAAGGGTTTTAACGCCCAAATTACAATTTTATTTTTGTAGAGACGTTCCATGGAACATCTCTACAGGGATTATCTTCTGACTCGTCCGCTAAACCCAGCAGCTTTAAATTGTTTAAGCTGCAATGGTAAGGGCTGATTACTGGGGACAGTGATTCTAAATTCAAAATCACTATCTCCGGGAGGGACTTCCTCAATTAAACCTAGACGGGTGCGATTTTGTAAGGTTGAATCACCATTAGCGTCATATATACGCCCAAAAATATCCGCATCATAGACGGTTTTGCGAGTGCCATTTTTTGCTTTACCTGTAACGATGAAGCAACTAGCAGCACTTGAACCGCTACTACCAACTATTCCTGTTGCTAGTTCTGGTGGACATTCGTGGTAAGCAATATGAGATAATTTAATCTGTGTTAAGGCGAAGGCTGTGGGTGTCCATATCCAGGAAAGTAACCCCATTAGTCCTGTTATAAAAATTAACTGCATTGAGCGTAACCGCATAAAATACACCTCTGATTGGAAATTTACAAAAGTCGGCGTTGTTGTTTAAGAGTATGATTTTACCTCACGCAGAGGCGCGGAGTCTCGGAGAGTAAAATTTCTAGCTATTGATTTTTCAATTTCCATTCAGCAACGCCCGATTTTGTTAAGTGGTATATTCTGCGTTAATTTTCACATAATCATAACTCAAATCACAACCCCAAGCCTGACCTGTACCATGGCCATTACCAACACTAACAGCAATTAATACTGTGTCTGATTGCATATATTCACCATGAGCGGCTGCTTTTAAATATGCACTAGCTGCGGCTTTATCAAAAGGTAAGGGTTGACCATTTTCAAATAGTAAAATATCCCCTAATTTAACAGAGAGGTTTTCCTGTTCAAAGGGGACTCCAGCCCGACCAGCAGCAGCCGCAATCCGTCCCCAATTGGGGTCATGACCAAAAATGGCCGCTTTGACTAAAGATGAACCTGCAATGGTTTTTGCAATTTGGCGGGCTGATAGTTCGTCATGGGTCCCAGAAACTTGGACTTCTATTAAACAGGTTGCACCTTCGCCATCACGTGCGATCGCTTTCGCTAAATGTTGACATACATAGGTTAACATAGCTTCTAATTTCTGAGCTTCTGCCCCCATTTCGGTAATTGCTGGGGTGCGAGATTGACCATTTGCTAAAGCGATTAAACAATCATTGGTACTTGTGTCACCATCAACAGTGATAGAATTAAAACTTCTATCCGCGGCTCTAGTTAACATTTGTTGCCAAAGTGTAGAGGATACCGCAGCATCACAGGTAACAAAAGCTAACATTGTGGCCATGTTGGGGTGAATCATTCCTGAACCTTTAGCAATTCCACCAATTCGCACCGGACGTTCACCTATAGTAGTCTCTAATGCGATGGATTTTGTGATTAAATCTGTAGTCACAATTGCCCCTGCGGCTGCGTCTGAGCCTGTTTCTGATAGTTCTGCTACTACTTTAGGGATACCACCTCGCAAAATATCCATTTTTATCCGTTGACCAATTACGCCGGTAGAAGCTAACAAGATGGATTCCGGGTTAATACCTAATTCTTGAGCTAATAGGTCTGCACATTCTTGAGCATCTTTAATACCTTGTTCACCTGTAGCGGCGTTAGCTTGTCCCGCATTACAAAGAATGGCTCTAGCACTATGTTTTCCTTGTAACACTTGTCGACAATAATCTACACAAGCTGCTTTGACTTGACTGGTGGTAAATACACCTGCTGCGATCGCTTCCACATCTGATACAATTAGGGCTAAATCCGGTAGTCCCGAAGCTTTCAGACCTGCTGTAATTCCCGCTGCTTTATACCCCCGTGCTGCTGTCACACCACCAGTAATTATTTGCCAATCTGCCATAATTCTGCTTACAATTATCTAGATTACGTTTGCTCTATTGTGAGTTTATCTGTTGATGACAATCTTTTTTTACAAAAAAAGGGACCAGGGAACTCTTAACAAGGAACAGACAAGAAACACTCATTTACACCAGTTTAAAACTCGGTCAAAAAAAAGATGTTTTGAAAAGATGCGTAGCACTAAAAAAAACCGTGTCATTATTTTAATTTCATGTGCTTAAACTGTCCGTTAAGAGTTCTCTCTGAACCTAAATGGGATTATTGAGTTTTTCTTCTAGCAATTGATTGGTAAGTTTGGGTTCTGCGCGTTTATTGGTTTTTTTCAGGACTTGTCCCACGAAAAAACCTTTGAGGTTAGTGTTACCTTTGCGGTATTTTTCTACTTGTTGAAGATTAGCGGCGATAATTTCATCAATTATGGGTTCAAGAATGGTACGATCTGCAATTAGTTCTTGACCTGCAAAGGCTTCTTCGGGTGTAATTCCATTTAATAAATCTGTGAGTTTTTCCTTAGCTTGAGCGTTGCTGATTTTACCATTTTCAATGCGAGTAATCACATCTGCAAGGTTAACAGCAGTCAGTTTAATTTCGGAGATGGTGAGTTTTTGTTTATTCAAGTAACCAGCGATATCTTGAGTAATCCAGTTAGCAGCAGATTTAGGATTTGCACCTTTGGAAATAGCACTTTCAAAATAATCTGCAACTGGTTTATCCTCGGTTAAGACCCGTGTATCATAAGCTGAAAGTCCCAAATCATTTTCATAATAATGGCGTTTTTGGGCGGGTAGTTGTGGTAATTGATTTAACCATGAATCTAATTCTAATTGAGTAACTTCAATGGGTGCTAAATCTGGTTCAGGGAAGTAGCGATAATCACTAGAACCTTCTTTGATTCGCATACTACTGGTGCGTTGTGAACCTTCTTCCCAGAGACGGGTTTCTTGAATAATCTTTTCTCCTGATTCAATAGCGGCTATTTGACGTTCAATTTCATAATCTATCGCTTTTTGAATCGCACTAAAGGAGTTCATGTTCTTAATTTCTACCTTAGTGCCAAATTGCTCTCGTCCCACGGGACGGACAGAAATATTTACATCACAACGCAGAGAACCTTCTTGCATATTTCCATCACTGACACCAAGATAGCGCACAATTCGCCGTAGTTCTTGGGCATATTCGGCGGCTTCTTGTCCTGTTCGTAAATCAGGTTCAGAAACAATTTCTACCAAGGGGATACCAGCGCGATTATAATCTACGAGAGAATAGGTAGAACCGGAAAGCCTTTCACTACCTGCGTGTACAAGTTTACCTGCATCCTCTTCCATGTGTAATCGAGTGATACCAATGCGTTTACGACTGGGGTTTCCTGCATCATCGACTAATTCAATTTCTATCCAACCATGTTCGGCTATGGGTAAATCATATTGAGAAATTTGGTAATTTTTCGGTAAATCAGGATAAAAATATTGTTTGCGATCAAATTTACTATACCGAGCAATTTGACAATTTAACGCTAAACCCGTTTTAACGGCGTATTCGAGAACTTTGGCGTTAAGTACGGGTAAAACTCCTGGTAAACCCATACACACTGGGTCAATGTTAGTATTGGGGTCAGCACCAAAGGCTGTGGAACTATTGGAGAAAATTTTGGTGTTGGTGCTGAGTTGACAGTGTGTTTCTAGGCCTATAATTGCTTCGTATTCAGTTTTTACGGGTGTAGCTGTGGTCATATCCAGATTTACGGTTTTTACTCTTTGGGACTATTTTAGATTAAGGTGCGGGCGATCGCTCTATATCTAAAAGCAAAAGTTGGTTAAACCCGTCTTGGGGTGAGAAAACTCTAAAAATCCTCATCATCAACAAAAAAGTCTCCATCTTCATCTATTCTAGATTGAGATTCTCCCAATTCCCATAAAGGTTGTAAAACTACTGTACTCAACAAACCTACAACCACACTAAAAGCTAACATTAAACCAAAAGGAATTTGGATTGATTGAAAAACCAAGAATCGTAAAGATACAGGAGTAGCATTTTGGACAGAGATAAGAGCGATCGCTGCTACCCAAATGGCTATGATTAATACTATCAAAAAATTTATCAAAATCTTCATAACTGCAAAAATATAAATTTATGACCAATTGTGTAGAGACGTTTCATAAAACATCTCTACGGGAATGTTCAGTTAACCCAATTTAGCAATTTCCGCTGCCATGAATTGAGCAATCTGACTAAGTTTTTCTGGTGAGTTAGTTTCCATGTACACCCTCACCAAAGGTTCTGTTCCAGAAGGGCGCAGTAACACCCAACTACCCTCTTCTAAATAGAGTTTGATACCATCTTTCCTACCTACCGCTTTCACCTTGATTCCTGCCACTTCTGAGGGGGGCTTTTGAGTATAACTATCAATCACAGCTATTTTATGAGCTTCCGTTAGATGTAGATCTAAGCGATTGTTATACAAAGGACCATCAGCTTCGGCTATAGCTTCCTGTACCAACTGACTTAAAGGCTTACCTTCATAAGCAATCGCCTCAGCCACTAGCATATCTGCTAAAACCCCATCTTTTTCAGGAATATGACCAATGATACTTAAACCACCGGATTCTTCCCCACCAATCAAAACGGCAGTTTCCCGCATTTTCTCACCAATGTACTTAAAACCCACTGCGGTTTCATAAATTTGCAACCCATACTTAGCAGCAAAATTATCTAATAAATGCGTAGTTGCCACAGTGCGAACGATTGCCCCACTTTTACCCTTGTTTTTTATTAAATGCCGTGCTAGAACTAACAGCACTGTATTGGGAGTCAAGACATTACCTTGTTCATCAACAATCCCAAAGCGATCGCTATCACCATCGGTAGCCAAACCCAAATCCGCATGATCAGCCTTCACAGAAGCCACCAACTCAACTAACTGTTCCCCTTTAGGTTCAGGCATACCACCCCCAAAAAGCACATCTCGCCAGGTGTGGAAACTTTCTAATTGACAACCACAGTGTTGCAAGACTTCATCTAAATAACCACGTGAGGTAGAATAAAGGGCATCGTACTTAACCTTTAAATTCGCACTTCTAATTTTTTCCACATCCAACAAGGTGTAGATAAAATGCAAATAAGCGGGCTTCGGATCAAAAGTAGAAATCGAACCAGATGGGTTACTTCCGGGTAACTCATCGGAGGCCGTTTCTATATTAGACACAATAGTATCAGTAATTTCTGGAGTCGCAGGTCCTGCATAATCAGGAATATATTTAATTCCACAATAAGGTGCGGGATTATGACTAGCAGTAAACATCAAAGCCCCGGCAGAATTGAGAAGACGGGCATTATAGGCAATTACTGGGGTGGGACAATCCCGATCAGTAATTTGCACATTCCAGCCCAAATCTGCCAAAACTGCGCAGAAGTCCGGGCAAACTCGTCAGCTAAAAATCTAGTATCGTAGGCAATTAAAACAGGCCTGTCCTGACTATAGGCAGTTTCTAAATAACTAGCGATCGCCCTGGTAACTTTCCGCACATTGGGGAAAGTAAAATCATCAGCAATGATTCCGCGCCATCCATCAGTACCAAACTTGATCTCACCGGATTTGCTAGGGTTACTCGTCATGGACAATCTCTCCCGTGTATCATTATTTATGATTAGGAAATATCCCGCAAAGCTGTGGAACAGCCACTAAGCCGCAAGTATCCCCAAGGTAATTTCTCTCACTCTACATGAGCAATGTCAACCCCCGATAGACCCTTTGTTAGTTACCACCTTTGGTCTTTATTTGCCCCCAGTCGGGGACAGGAGCATTGGCATTGTCAAATGAGAAGGGGATTTATTAAAGCGCGGCAACATGAACCACAGGTTAAAGCTCTGCTGGCTAAAGCTACCCCGCCCCAGAGAATTGGGATTCTTGCCCAAAAAGGTGTATATGAATTTCATCATCATCTTCATTGGTTAACTCAGGTTGATGGTGTGGAAAAGGTTGCCCGATTATTGGGATTAAGCACTGCTCATGAGACAGTTAAATATCGGGTATTGCAAATTTTAAGAAAATATCAAAATGCCCCTTTATTATTAGGTAAAAGGATTCTAGAATTAACTTCAGGTGATGAAGGTTTCCCCAAACCGATTGTTATTGAAAAACCAAATTATGGCTTTCGTTTATATGCTACTATGGACTGTATATTTATCGAGTCTGATAGCACTTTACATATTTTAGATTTTAAAACTGGTAAGTCTGCTTTTGACAACAGACAAGCATTAGTTTATTTACTTGCAGCCCGTTATCTTTATCCTGATAAAAGCGCAGTTGCTTCTTTTTATAATTTGGAAATTTGTCAAAAATCTGAATTAATTACTATTAGTAATAATGAGTTTACAGATCTGGAATCTCAATTGGCTAATATAGCTCATCAACATCAAGAAGATCTCCAACAATATGAAGCTGAAAATAGTAAATTTAGTCGAATATTTCCCCCAAATCCCGGAAACCATTGCCGTTTTTGTGCTTTTAGTTCTATCTGTGAATTTGCTGACTTAAAACTACCAAAATCCTATTTAATGCCAATTACGAAATCTCATCACACTCCTTCCTCTTCTTAGAATCCCAAACTTACAGCATTTTCCGCACTAATGAGGTACAAGATTGAATCATAAAACTTTTGTGGTGTGAGCATCTTACCTGCTAGATATGTACCTCATAATACCGGGAAGTCCTGTATATCGGAACGGTCGAGGAGCTTTCCCCCGCTGTAACAAAATGGATTTCCATGCCCAATTAAAAAATAAACCCTAATTACGGGTATTATATACTTAAGGCATTCCTCATGCTTTATGGTGTAAAAGTCCACTTGCTAATTTCTGGAGCTATTCAATGTCAATTTACGTCGGTAATTTGTCCTATGATGTTAAAGAAGAAGACCTCAAACAGGCATTTTCGGAATATGGAACTGTTAAAAAAGCTCAACTACCTGTTGACCGAGAAACTGGACGCGTCCGGGGTTTCGGTTTTGTAGAAATGAGTTCAGACGCGGAAGAGGAAGTAGCAATTAAAGCGCTTGATGGTGCTGAATGGATGGGACGCAGTTTAAAAGTTAACAAAGCTAAACCCAAAGAAGACCGTGGTGGTGGTGGTGGACGAGGTGGATATGGTGGCGACGGTGGCGGAAATTCTCGTCGTTACTAAGTTTTAACATCCACAACAACCTATATTGTGATAACAGGACAGATTTTTTGTCTGTCTTGTTTAAACACGCTCTTAAATAAGAAAATTGATTAATACTTCAGTAGTACCCATTTACAGCACTTCCCGGTTTTATGAGGTACACATATAGCGGTCAAGAGGCTTCTAGCACAAGAGTTTCATGATGCAACTTTGTATCTTATCAGAGTGGAAAACGCTGTATTTTCGATCTTCAGTATCTGTTATGCTAAATTACCAATTAGTACAAGGGAAAAGGTGTGTACTTCATAAGACTGAAAAATGATATATTTTTAACAGAATCTTTTGAAAAATGATAAGTCAATTTCACCAAAATTAATACTAAAAGCAATATTCAATTGTTCTAAGGTTTCCACTAACCAGCCAATAGAATTAGTGGTAGAGTTTTCATAGTGATTAAATAAAATCGCTAATTTCTTCTCTAATAATGGTTTAACTTTATGACAAATCAGAACAATTTTTAATAATAAGCCTATTGTCGGTAATGTTCCTTGATTATTAATCAAATCTAAGAAAATAAAGTGCTGTGGTGATGATTTGTGATTAATAACTAAAAAGTTTAATAAATCACAACAAGTTTTCATTAATAATACATCATTAACTTTTTGTTCATTTGCCTGAGTCGAAATATTTTGTAAGTATTTATATAGTTTTTGATTAAACTGTTTTTTTCCATAAGATTCGTCTACGGAAGAGATCAAATATTTATATAAATCCTCTTTGAAACTGCCGAAATTTTTAGTTTTTCCACCATAGTTTATAAACTGTTGTGCCAATTCATGATATGTATTACCATGTTCGACTTTACCAAGAAAATGCTTTAAGGTGGTGTAAAGTTCACTATCGGTTAATAATGTAGGATTATTTACAGGGCGCAAAATTCGATTGGCTTCAGTAGTTGAGGTGTTTTTTAACAGATTAATTCGTCGCACTTTATAAGTTACATATTGTAATAAATCAATTTCAAACTTTTTTTGTACTTTTAACTGAAAATGTTTGAGTGCTTCTTTTTGTTCAGTAGTGGGGTTTGCGGTCGTTAAATAATGTTGGTATAAATAAGGATAACGGCGAATTAAAATTATCAGTGGTTGCTCATCTTTTCTCTTGGTTACAGCAACAGTGTTATTAACTAGGTGAGTAAAACGCTGTAAAATTAAATACTGTTCGCTGGTAACAAATAATTTAACCAATTCCCGTAGACGGCTAATTTCACGGGAACGCATATTAATCTTGGTCGCGTACGTGAAATTATTGGGTATACTCTTAAATAAACTTGCTAAATCAGTAATTGCACTATGTAGTAGAGGGTTTATGAGCCAGTGACTGACGAGAAGATGACAACATTTGTTGAGAAAAAACTTAAAGTTGTCATTTGCGGTTTTAGATAGGATAATTTTGTCTAAAATGGGGAGAATTTCTGGTTCAGGATAATTTGCTGCTTCAATAAATAATGCGCGAATTCTATCCAATATTTGGTTAGGAGATTCTTTTCCGACTAAATTTAATAAGTGTTGATAAATTAGCTGTTCTTCTGGATAACAGTCATGATAATCTAATTTACCGTCGATTATTTTCGGTGAATTTACCGAAAGAAATGTTTTTTCTGAGTTATCACTAGTTCGATTGCTCACTTTTAATTACCTACGACTTGGAATAAGTGTGATTTTTTATATGTTTTCTTAGGACTTTTAACCGTAAAAACTAGGCTTTAGTAGTATTTTCTAGTTACAAAAATACAATAATGAAGAGTATTTTACCACGTTAGAAAGTCAAGCCCTAAGCATTGTTACAATTATTCATCTGTGACTTGAGCGTTAATTAGCAAATAAGCCTCTTTTGCAGCGGATTGTTCTGCGGCTTTAATAGAACGGCCTTTACCTTGTCCTAACATTTTTTCATGTAACCAAACTTCAGCAAAGAAGCGCTCATGTGTGCGGTGGGGTTGACTAATTTCTAAAACTCGATATTCTGGAAGAACCTTGAATTGTGCTTGAGTCCATTCTTGTAAAGCTGCTTTATAATTAAGCATAGCAGGGTCAAGACGGATTTCTGTGGTTAGCTGTTGGAAATGGGAATCTAACCAAGGACGAATCAGGTTAAGATTTTGAGTGCTCAGGTAAAGCGCTCCTAGAACTGCTTCAAAAGAATCTGCTAATCGTGATTCTTGGCCGATATGGTCAGCAGTAGCACTACCAGCCACCAATAAATATAATTCTAAACCATATTCTCTTGCTAATTGGGCGAGAATGCGATCGCTCACTAAAACGGAACGAATAGCGGCAAAATCACCAACGGAGCAATCAGGGTAATGTTCCCATAATACCACAGCCGCCACGAGACGTACCACCGCATCGCCGACAAATTCTAGTTGTTCATAATTGGCGGTATCGGAGACGGTAGGATGAGTTAGAGCCAAGTCCAATAATTGCCACTTTATTGGTGAATTTAGTGACAAACCAAACTTTTGAACTAAACTTTCAAGCTGCCGTTGTCTTCGGGGATAAACGCTGGACATTAGGTAAGTGTGGAAAAAAGGGCTAATAACTCTTAACTTAGCATTAAATTATGGAGTATAAGTACAAGTTGTTTTTTGTGGAAAAATTTTCCGTCTGCATATTCTCAGAATTGCAACTAGCTATAGCATACAATAAAAACATAAAAGGAGATATCTAATGATGATGACAAAAATTGAAAATCAGGTTCGTTATGTCACCAATGTAGATGGAAAAACAACTGATGTACTCGTACCGTTAGAACTATGGCAACAGCTTATAAACTCTATCAACTCTGATCATATCAGTGGTTTAGCTTGGATTGATGAACAAGAACCAAAAGCCCAAATATTAGCTGATTTGCAAGAGTCCATAGCACAGGTAGCAGCGGGGCAAACTTTCCCAGTTTCAGAGCTTTGGGACGATATTAACCCTTAATATTTATGGTAGAAGTTTACTTTATATTAATTTTATTTAACAATTAACTGCTTTTTTTCGTTCTTTTCTTTTTCTCTGGTTTGAGTAAGGGAGCATTTAAGGCTTCATATTGACTAAATAAAAATTCAATTCGATTTAATTCACTGACAAAGGGCTGGGGACGATAACATAAGTCTACGGCTTTATCTAATATTTGATGTGCCTTTACTAGGTCTGGTGGCATTGTCAAGGGATCATACAAATCAGCTAAACTACTATCAGGATATTTTGCTCTGGTGTCTAATACTGCTTGCGCGGCTGTTTCTACTTTCTGTTTTTGTTTCTCATTGACGTTTTCAGGAAAGGGATAGTTATTATAAACGATGGTATTTGAATAGCGATAATCACTTTTTAATCTTCCACATACATATTTTACCCATGTCATGTGCATTTCTGAAGTGAGAATACCGAAAAGGTAGATATTTCCTTCAGGAATTGACTGACAAGTATCGCTGACTATATATTCGACCGAAAAAAATCCAATTGGTATGTATTTTCTATTTTCGGAAGTTGTTCTAGGGATGAGAATATAGTCTGCTTTTGGTTGAGTAATTTGTCTAAATAAGGTATGACTAGCATAATTTCTAGTGGAAGCAGCAACACTTTCTGATCTAAATTTTTTTACGGCTTCTACCTTTTTCAATACTTCAGGCATATTTTGTAACTCATTTGGTTTTGCATCTAATAACCATAAACACCATTTTTTTCCACCATTAATAAATTCTCTGGCACTAATAAATGGCTTGATAAACTTACTAGCTTGTGGTTCTTTGTTAAGAAACTCAATTTTCTCTTTTTCTGATAGTAAAAAATGCCCTCCATCTGTTGGTTTACTTCCGTATATCATTGGAGGAACATTACACATAGGCTTATTTCTATTTGGTATGATTATATCACTGGCATCCACTAGATAAGGATTAATATTTTTAGCTTTAATTAATTGTGCTTCTCCCTTTATATCTTGATAATCAAATATATATTTTTCATCGGTGTTATAATTAGCAAAACCAACTATGATGCAATGTACAGCAGCATTACTTTTAGCTTCATTATTCCACTTAAAAGTTCTATGTGCAAAATGTATAGTTATCTTAAACTTACTAAATAAAATATTCCACAAAATTCCTACTTGCTCTCCTTGTGCCACAGAATTTGTTGCAACAAAACCAACTTTTATTCTTGTATTTTGAATATACTGAGCAGATTTGTAGAACCATACAGATACATAGTCCATAACTCCTGCTGCTTGAACATCATAAAGCACATTGTGTAAATCTTCTTTCTGCGATACTGACTGATAATGATGACCAACAAATGGGGGATTTCCTAAGATGAAACTTAACTTTTCCTTGTCGACAACGGTTTCCCAATCAATTCTTAATGAATTACCATGAACAATTTTCGCAGATTTAGTTAAAGGAACTCTAAAAAAATATTGACCAAATTCATGACTAACCTGAATATTCATTTGATGATCAATTAACCACATTGCCACCTCCGCAACACGCACCGCAAATTCATCATATTCAATACCCGCAAATTGATCTACATTAACCTTAATAATATCTTGAATATTAATAAATTGCTGTCCATTTTTATTCAATGCTTGCAAAATTTTAATTTCTAGATCTCGCAATTCCCGATAGGTGATAATTAGGAAATTACCGCAACCACAAGCAGGATCAAGAAAATAAAGATTAGCGATTTTTTGATGTAATTCTTGGAGTTTACCCCGATTACTTTTGACCTTTTCCAATTCTAAATATAAATCATCTAAAAATAGAGGTTTAATCAACTTTTGAATATTTTTTTCTGAGGTATAATGAGCGCCTAAATTTCGTCTTTCGGTAGGATTCATGACCGCTTGAAACATCGAACCAAAAATAGCCGGTGAGATTTTACCCCAGTCAAAACCACAAGCTTCTAAAAACATTTCCCGCATTTTGCTATCAAAAGCAGCCGGTTGTAAAACCTCCTCAAATAACTTACCATTCACATAGGGAAACTGAGCCAAATTAGTATCTAAATTTGTTAATCTTTTTTCCGGTGGTGTATTTAATGTATGAAAAATAGAAGCAATGTGCATTGCTAAATCACTACCATCTGATTTAGTATGTAAATCAATATATTCCCAAAAAATACCCTTATCAAAAATGCCTGTATCATCAGCAAATAAACAGAAGAGTAACCGGACTAAATAGACTTCTAAATCATGACCTCGATAACCAACTGCTTCTAGTTTATCATGTAGTTTACCCATTAATTCAGCGGCTTGGATATTGACCGGATCTTCATCTTTATAGGTGCGTTTTTCATATCCGGCAATAAAACCGAATAAATGAACCTGATTAATAAAATCTTTGAGAATAAATTCTGTGGTAATATTAGTATCTAAATCGTAGAGTTTAAACTTTTGGAAATCAGAAACTAAAATATATTTTGGTAATTCATGTTCTTTTAAACCAGGGAAATAATCTTTGGCTTGCTGCATAGCTTTATCTAGACTTTTCCCCCTAGATTTATGTTCTACTAAAATTACACCCTTCCAGAGTAAATCAATAAAACCTTGTTTATTATCGGCTTTTTTGACAGATTGTTCAAATGTTGCCACCCGGCGACGAGAAATACCAAAAACATGAAAAAAACCATCCCAAAATGATTTAGCTTCTGCATCTTCTGAGGTTTCATGTTCCCATTCTTGAGAAAATGCGATCGCTCGGCTTTTAATTTCGTTCCAACTTAATGGCATAGTTAATAATTTCTGGGTAAAGAATAGTGGTTTTAAGTTTATATTTTGCAGTTTCTTAATTAGAACTGGTAAGTAATTACTGTTCTAAGGAATCATATACGATATAATACACTATTTTATCACTTGCATTAAATAAATATTCAAACTTTCAGGGGTTTCAGCATGGGCACTAAATATTTTAAGTGCTTGTTCATTACTAAGGATAGGACTTGGACTACTATAGTCATTATTAAAAGCGAAACTTAATTTTTCGCTGATAAACAATTTGCTTTTATTAGAGTCTATTAAAATTAA
>B570J13888_100094_pt1 | contig 15303 bp, 18 predicted proteins | sample LakMenEpi30Jul08_FD_13888 | JGI IMG/M metagenome (IMG submission 13888)
TCAGTTGTTAGTTGTCAGTTGTTAGTTGTTCTTATTAAAGACCAATGACTAATAATGACTAATTCTTAGCATTAGCAGGAATGTAACGATAAGGTAAAGAAACTGCTACGGGTTTAATTGTGGGTTGTTCTTGGTTATCTCTGCTTGTATCAGGAATTGCGCCGCTACTAACAAAAGATTGGGCTGTGGCCAAACTGCGTTGGTAGTTGCATTCGTTGGTAATAATTGACCCCGCCATAGCGAAGAAATTAGCAGGAATTGCTCGACGGATATCTGCTGTAGTTAGTTGTCCAGATGTGCGGACATTATAATAGGAACGGCCACCTATACCGCGAATGTTTTGAGTATCGCGCCAGTCAGCACCATAACGGGGGTTAGCGAGATTAAAGGGGCGAGATCCATAACGACGACGTTGAAAAGGAACAATGTCATCACCAAAGTTGTCTAAATACTCCTCTGATTCTAACAAAGCATCTATAAACCCATTTAACCCCTTGGTAGCAATGACAATTGACCAAGCGATTTCTTCATCTTTGTTGTAAGCAGCCCGGCCTAAGAACCGTTTTAAGGTGATGTCAACTAAGCGATAATTGGAATTTGTCTCTCCGACCTGGGTGCGATAAACCTCTGATTTACCTAAACCCCGAATAAAATCACGCAAGGTAATCGCCCGATTTCGCAGTTGTGATTCTAAAGCGGTTTGCTTATAGCTGGCTAAAATCAGGTGTTCGCTGAAAATTTGGCGGTATGCAGCCCAGATGATGCTATCAATATCTTGATCTGAAGTAGCTCGATCTAAGCGATAAATAGTTGGGGTGTCTTCGTTGGGAACTTCATAACCTTCTACTCGCTGATTTTGGGATTTGGGCGCGTATTCTAGTAGTGGTATTGACATCTTTACTTTTACCTTGTTATATGGTATAAAAATCAGTTTACTGTGCTAAGGCCAACTGAAGGCGAGCGCGAACGGCTTTTTCAGTGTCTTTAGTCAGCATTAATTGAAATTTAGCAAAAATAGGCGCTTGCATTATCGCTACTTTTGCTAAAGCTTGTAACCCAACGATAGCAGCATAACGAATTGACCAGTCTGTATCTTCGCAAATCAACAGAAGTGTTTCTAGGGCGCGGTTAATGGCTATTTGACTTTCAGAAATGTCTAGTTTCTCCCATTGTAGGTTTCCCAGTCCTTTAGCAGCAGCACGACGGACACTGGGGGCAAAGTCAGTCAGTGCAGTATCAATGAGAACACTTAAAGCACGAGGATCGGCGATCGCGGCTATTGTGCGAATAGAATAAGCCCGTGCGCCATAGTTATAATCATCAATTTGGTCTAGCAGTTGTGGTACCGCTATTTCCCCCAATTCTGTCAATCCTGCTACTGCCACTATCGCTGCTTCTGGATTGTTATAACCAAAGACGGCAATTAATGTAGGAATTACCAAGGGATCTTGGGCTGCTGCCAGATTTTTAACCGCTGTCACCATTTGTTCAGGTGTTTCTGCTACGCTGACAGCCCGAATTAGTTCATCCATTTGATTAGTCGTCAGTGGTCAGTGGTCAGTTGTTAGTTGTCGGTGGTCAGTTGTCAGTGGCAATAACTACTGACAACCAACTATTAACTACAAGAGAGAATCCATCAAGTTCATAACTCGGATAGCTTGTTCAGATATACCAAAAGTATCAGACTGTTTTGGCAGTTGATACTCTAATAATCCTTTCAAAGCTATAAGTTTAAAGCTATTTTCCACCTGTGCTTGGGCGATTGCTTCTGCTGCGGCCAAATACCCAATTGCTCCCAAATCCCCCAAAACAACCCGACGCATTTTCAAATCACCTGTTGCCAAAGTTTTCACAAGTAACTCACCATAAACAGAATCTTGTGTTAATTGGTACATAGCTCTGGCGGCGGAACATTGCAGTCGGGGAACTGAATGATTGAGAAAAGGCTGAATCAGAGGAACAGCCTCAGTTGCACCCATAGCTCCCAAGGCTTCTAATACTGCTGTATAGGGCTGGGTAAGGTGGGGAAAACCAGGTACTTGTACTGCATGGTCAACTCCCCCATCTAGCAGTTTAATTAGGGCTGGTAATGCGGTTTTATCCCGGAGCATAGCTAAAGATTGGGCTGCTGCTTCGCGGACATAAAAATCACTACATTCTAAACACCTAATCAAACTTGGTACGGCTTTTAAATTGCCTAATTTACCAAGCGCCCTCGCGGCATTACGCCGTAAGGGATAACCACCCAGTTCGGTTCTGTCAGCTTCATCCTCTAGCGCAGCAATGAGCGCGTCTATGGCTTCTGGCTGACGGACTCGGAACTTACCCAACCACCAAGCAGCATAATAGCGGAGACTTAAATCTGATGATTGCAGGTTAGCAATAGCTATCTCTGGGGTGAGATTTGGTGCATTCTTAGCAGAATATTCTTCTCCACTAGTTTCTATCATTGCCAGGAAGTTAGTTTTCTCCTGCTACGGTCAAAGTTTCAATTTTGACAATTCTGCCACCCAAACGGCTAATCCGTTGCATTTCCTCATTCATTCGGCTGTAGGGTACGGTGATGAATACGCTACCACTGCGGCGAATGTCGAATTTATTTTTATCGGTTTCTTGGTTTTGCTTTAGGCCGACAACTTCGTAACGAAATACGCGGCTTGCAGATGAAGAAACACTACCAGCACCAAGTGTGGTTTGACCGAACATTACTTCTATATCTCCTATGATCAGTTTTATCCGTGAACAGCGCCGGCTCTTACGTGGAAATTACGCTGACAATTTTGCCGCCAACTCGGTTAATTTGCTGAATTTTTTCAGAAAGGCGCTCGTAAGGGACAATAAATACTGTGCTACTACGGCGGACGCTAGGATATCCTGGATTGCGAATACCTGTAACTTCAACTCGATAAGTACGATTTGATTCTCCTACAGCATTACCGAGATTTTGCTTAGGAGCGTTATCCGCAGATACACGGAAACCCCAATTATCGTTACTACCAGATGCTCCAACAACTGAGGAAGTCTGATTACTAGCTAATTCCCGTGCTAAACGAGATTTATCACCTTCGACTTGAGCCGTATCGCTGTTAGCATAACCACGATATAAACGGAACATCCGTGTAAAACCGGCTGTACTTTGTCCTGTTTGAGAATCAAAACCGCGATAGTAAGGAACTACGTTGTCACCAAAGCTATTTTGATATTCTTCAGAATCAATGTAGGAGTCAATTTCCGCGTCGTAACCTTGGTTAATATATAAGTCTAAGTGATAAGTTACTTCGGACTCATTGTATGGTGCGCGACCCAACAAATGTTTATAGTTGAGTTCAATTAACCGAGTTTGGAAACTGTTGTAGAAGAATTTAGCTTTGTAGAGTTCTGATTTAGCAACGCTGCGAACAAACTCGCGCACGCTTAAATTCCCATCGCGTAAAAGTGATTCTGCACTAATCAGGCGATCTGATGCCAATATATAGTCATTTCCCAAAACGTGCCGATAAACAGCACGAATTACCGCTTCGACTTCTTCGCGGCTGGGGTTAGGGCGCAGTTCAACTCTGCGTGCGTCGCTAAAAGCCTCTGTTCCCAGTCTGGATGCTGCTGTTGTAATTGCCATATTTTTCCCCTTTATTGTGCCGAATTTTGGCTGAATAAAGCTTGGTCAGTGGTCAGTGGTCAGTGGTCAGTTGACTATTGCCTCTTGCCTCTTGCCTCTTGACTCTTGCCTCTTGACCTATTTTATTTGTAGATAAAACTATGCCCGGAGCTAGATCCAATTGCTAGGTGAACCAGAGTGATCTTGGAGATTTTAACGCCACTTAATTTCCCGTCGGAATATTTTCCAACTTACGCAGTGACTCCCCATGAATAACTGGCAAACCCCTTGAGGGGTAACTCCATCTAACAATTGTATCCCTCTCCGGGCATGACGCTATCTAGCTAAGAGCGTTGATTGCGTAGTCAATGTAGGTATTAGCTTCGTTAGCAGCTTGACCGCTCAAACCATGACTAGCTTTGATTGATTTCAATGCTTCTACGTACCAGCTAGGAGACAAATCAAACGCGCCGTTGATTTCAGTCAAACCAGCAATCAAGAACTCATCCAAAGGACCTGTTCCACCAGCAACTAGGCTGTAGGTGATGATGCGGAGGTAGTGACCAACGTCACGAGCGCATTTAGCTTTACCACGGCTATCAGCGGCAAATTGATTGCCTGGTGTGGAGGTTGTGTAAGGGAATTTGCTGTATACAGCGCTGGTAGCGCCATCAATCAATTTTTGAGCGTTAGCGGTTAAACCACGAGCAGCTTCCATGCTGGCAGCAGCACGAACTAGACGACCATTAACTGCTTGTAATTCGGTGTTGCTTAAAAAGCGTCCTTGGGTATCAGCAGATGCGATTGCTTCGGTAATTGGTGTTTTCATTGGTGAAAATCTCCTAGATAGTTTCTTGCTTGTTTTACTGGGAAAAGCTCAATTAAGATTGGAGCTAATTTGTAATGAATTGTTAGGCAACAGCAGCCGCAGCGCGGTCGAAGTAGCTTGCAATTTCAGAAACCAAAGAACTGCAATCACCTTTGGTGATACCGTTAGGATCGTTAACGATACCGATCGCTGCTTCTTTCATTTTACCAACACCAACTGCTACGGAAGAACCAGGAGTACCCAAAGCTTGGTATGTTTCGCGCAAACCATTTAAGCAACGGTCATCAAGAACACTAGCATCACCAGCGATCGCTGCGTAGGTTACATAGCGTAAAATGATTTCCATGTCGCGGAGACAAGCAGCCATACGACGGTTGGTGTAAGCGTTTCCACCAGGAGCGATCAAGTTGGGTTGTTCTGCAAACAAAGAACGAGCCGCGTTGGTAACGATAGCGGAAGCGTTGCTTGTGATCCGGTTAACAGCATCTAGACGCTTGTTACCGGAAGCTACAACTGCGGTTAAAGCATCTAGTTGTTCGGTGCTGAGGAATTCGCCTCTAGCGTCAGCTTGGGAAACAACCTTGGAAAATACATCTAATGTCATGGACTCTAATCTCCTAAATTACTTAGTTGAGAGATGTCTAAATTAAAACTAATTTGGATCTGTTCGCAACGGAGTCAAATCAAAGCGTCTCTCAGTTTGTCTTCTCATCTACTAGTTTACAGTTTAAAAACCAGAAATTATGAGAGTCAAGGACAATTTTATGAGAAACTGGCAAACTTGATTAATTGCCTGCTTTTTCAACTTTCCTCTGTTGTTTAACCCCTACAGTTTATGTTTATACAATGCTATAGAACCATTATTTGTTAAAAATTATGAATAAATTAGATGAAGGTCTCGGAAACACCTCAAATCCTTTATTTACAAGAAATACAACTCAGAATATCTTGATGCTTTTGTTACATAACTTTACATTTTTTGAAAAGAAACTCAATACTTAGTAAGTAAAGATTGTTTTAATCTTCCTGAAAACCCATTTTCTCATTGGATTACAGCAGTTTTTTCCTGTATATGGTTTTTCTGAGGTTTGTTAAGAAGTATTAAATTTACTTTTCTCAATGTTTGGAAATTTTTCTGTTTTTTCCCCAGGTAGGGATATTAAAGGGAAAAAAGTTATATTCATAAATTCAGAACAAATCCCTATTTTTTCATAAATTCTTAATAAATGCCACTGCGACGGCGCAGGACTTCTAGTAAGGTTGTCAAACTCCGGGGAAGAGGTGCTGTGACTGCGACTAAATCCCCAGTAACGGGATGTTGTAACTGGAGTTTCCAAGCGTGTAATGCTTGTCCTGGCAAATTTACGCCGAGGGAATGGCCAGAACTATAAATCGGGTCCCCGACAATAGGATGACCAATTTTGGCGCTGTGGACGCGAATTTGATGGGTACGTCCTGTTTCTAGTTGAAAGTGAATTAATGTATAGTTGCCAAAGCGTTCTTTTACTCGCCAATGGGTGACAGCATTCCGTCCACCATCTTCTAGGGAAACTATGGCCATTTTTTTGCGGTCCTGGGGATTGCGGCCAATGGGTAAGTCTATACTTCCGGTTTCTGTTTTGGGGACACCGTAAATTAAACCTAAATATTCTCTTCTGGCGGTTTTTGCTTGTAATTGCGCTTGTAGGTGTTGATAAGCTAGGTCGGTTTTAGCGATCGCTATTGCTCCGGTTGTATCCTTGTCTAAACGATGGACAATTCCCGGACGTTGAATGCCACCGATTCCTGGTAAATTGGGACAATGCGCTAATATAGCATTAACTAAGGTGCCGTCAGGGTGTCCAGGTGCGGGGTGGACAACTAAACCTGCGGGTTTATTGAGAATAATTAATTCATCGTCCTCATAGAGGATGTCTAGGGGAATATTTTCTGCTATGAGTTCTAAGGGTTGAGTAGCGGGAATTTCTAGGGTAATGAGATCTCCCGTTTTCAGGTTAATCTTCTTAGATGTGCAGATGAGATTATTAATTTGGACATGACCCTGTTCTATTAATTGCTGAATGCGAGAACGGGATAAGTCTGATAACTCTTGGGATAGGTAACGATCTAGGCGATCGCTATTTTTGCTAACTTGGATATTATTAATTACAGACACGATTAGGTATTGGGTGTTTTTAGAAACGTTGAGATTAAAAATGTGCTGGGAGAACTTGGTTACTTCATTTTTTCATCTTATTTTAAGATACTTTTTTATTTCTCCAAAAAATCTATAGTAACCTAAAAGTAATCATTGAATAATTATAATTCAAAACCTTGGCAAAATCCGATGATTCAATGATCATGGGAGAAAATTTTAATGATCAATTTGAAAATATGAACATAATTCCTATTACTAGATATAGATTTTTTCAAAAATTACAACCAATTAGCTTATTAAAAAAGATTACTAATCATTCCTTTACTGGTTGTTTGCAGGTATTTAGTGAGTCGGGAGCATGGTCAATATATATTGATCAGGGTCAGCTAATTTACGCTGGTTACTCTGGGGAAATGTTTGCATCTCTTTACCGCAATTTAGAGGAATTGAGCCAGAAAATTTCTACTCTTCCTCTGGGTATTAAGGAACAGGTACGGATGATTTTTGAAAATGATCTTGAGAATCAGTCTATCCCAAATCCAGATTATTTAGCCATTTGTTGGTTAGTTAATCAAAAATATATTAGTCATTATCAGGCCGCTTTGTTAATTGAACAATTAGCACTGGAGGTTTTACAATCATTGCTGGATTTAAAATATGGTAGTTATGAATTTGTTCCTCATACTTTTTTAGATAATCTTCCTAAATTTTGTCATTTGAATTTAAAAACTTTAGTGGAACAATGTCAATCAGGGGTTAAGGTTGATGTTACAGAAAATCTGATTTTGGAAAATTACCATCAACTTAATATACCTGATAAACAGCAGGAACAATTACTTGGAAGCAATTCTGAACAAGTTGATTTGGAAGTAAATATAAATCAGCAGAATCATACTCTAGTTAGTGAGAGGAAGAAATACAGTATTTTGAGTGTGGACGATGATTATAGCATATTAAATACTGTGGAAGAATTTTTAGATGAGGAAATATTTTCTGTGCTGAAATTTATGGATTCTTCCCAAGCGTTAATGGAGATTCTACGGGTACAACCAGATATGATTTTACTAAATATAGAAATGCCTAATTTAGATGGTTATGAAATTTGTTCTTTATTAAGAAAACACGCACATTATCAAAATATTCCTGTGATTTTGATGACTGAAAGAATGGGATTAAGAGATAGAGCAAAAGCTAAGTTTGTGAAAGCTAATGGTTATTTAGAAAAGCCTTTTTCCCAAGGAGATTTACTGAAAATAATTTTTCAACATATTGTGTGAAAATTCAGAAGTCAATTTCTGAGTATTCTGTTAACGCAGCAGGATGAAAGTTATATTTCATTTTTCTAAAATTCGTTTGATTTGAGCTAAAGCTATTTCTCCAGAAATTAGCTCAACCATAAGATTACGAATTTCATCCTGGCGTTTTTTAGCTTCTATGTTCCAACTCTTTTGGATGTTTTGATCAATATCAGATTCTAGACTTTCAATTAGTTTTTCTACTAAAAATACTCTGGTAGCATTGGGTAAATATAAGGCTTCCTGAATTAATTCTTCAAAAGATATACAAGGTGTAACATTTTACCAACAAGGAAAAGTTATTGAAATAAAATATTTGAGAACGTCTAAATTCTTACTAAGAGTAGATTATGGTTCTGGCTTTATTTTTAAATATAGCAAAAAACAATTTATTCAAAAATTCAATCAGATTGTACCTTCTATAATATGGGATACGGAATAGATCACAAAATAGCACACTTCCTAAATTTTTAGAATTAGTACGTTCATACCTTTCTGAAGAATCAAGAAAATCAGTAACTATATCAACTGCACACAAATATAAAGGTCTTCAAAAGGATGTAGTTATAATACTTGATGCTATTCCTCGTTCTTATCCCTTGATACATCCTGATTTAATGTTTACCCGTGTGTTTGGTGATAGCATTGAGTCTGTAGTAAATGAAGAAAGACGTTTATTTTATGTGGCTTTAACTCGTGCAGTTGAAACTTTATTTATTATCACAGAAAGTAAAAATTCATCACCTTTTCTTGACGAATTAAATAGCAGAACGGAAATTTCTGTATTAAATTGGTCAGATTATCAACCTTTTCTTGGTGTAGGAAATACACGGTATATTACTGTTAAAGTTGGTAATCAGGATGGCAAAGGTAGCAATGGTACTTACACAATTAGGGATTTGTTGAAAGCGGAAGGTTATAGATGGAATGATACAATAAAATTTTGGTATCGTACCTATCCAGCAGAAGGTTTTTCAATTCCAGAATATTTTGATAGTGCAAATTGGATTTCTCAAGCTGTGGGAATTGAAGTGAGGTTTGATGATGATGAGGAAAATGAATTAGCAGTTTATCATATTGGCTAATATAGATATGAATATATGTTAAAATTGGATTACCATAAATAGTGGAAAATTATTGCAATGGAAATTACTAAACTATCAACTCAAGGTCAAATTACTATTCCCCAAGTTTTAAGAGATCAGTATCATTGGCAGGATGGACAGGAATTAATAATAATTAATTTGGGTGATGGAATTTTATTAAAGCCTAAAAAAACTTTTCCAGAAACAAAATTAGATGCTGCTGCTGGTTGTTTGAATTATCAAGGAAAAGCCAAAACAATTGAAGAGATGAAACAAGCAGTAGCACAGGGAATAGAACAATCATGGAATCAATGATTGCTCTTGATACTAACATTATTATTAGAAATGAAAAATTTATTAAAAAGTCTCAAAATTTTACTCCCCTGAAAACCTTTTTAAAATGAAAACAGACAGCATATTTTACCGATTATTTCAAGAAATACCCAGCATATTTTTTGAACTGATTGGTAACTCCCCCCAAGTAGCAGAACTTTATCAATTTTCATCATCAAATAGTAATTTCATGCTGATAAAGTCGAAATCATTAACCGACGTTCACGGTCAGCCGCATACGCAATACAAGCCTTTAAATCTTCTCGCGTTAGGTCGGGAAAATCATCAAGAATTTCTGCTTCGGTCATCTCAGAAGCCAGGTATTCAAGCACCTCATAAACTGTGATTCGCAAGCCACGTATACAAGGCTTACCACCGCGTTTATTGGGTTCGATTGTAATATAGTCTCTGTAATTCATAAGTATCAAGTGTATTTCTATTTTAGCGATTTTCTGAAAAAACTTGTAGTAGAATCAATACCTTGTCCATTTCTTGTAGGTTGGGTTAAGCGACAGCGCAAACCAACGCTCATGTTGGGTTTCATGCTTCAACCCAACCTACAAATCAAGGCTTTTTTTAATTTGGACAAGGTATTGACAATATAAGCTAAATTATAGCACTATGTCGATATCGTCTTGCTTTGCAAATGACAGAATCTAATAGAGTTCTTTATAAAAATTAGGCTTTAATACCCTACCATTTGGGGTAACACTTGACGAAAATCTGGATATCGCTAAAAACAACTTTTTAAAATGAAAACAGACAGCATAGTTTACCGATTATTTCAAGAAATACCCAGCATATTTTTTGAACTGATTGGTAACTCTCCCCAACTAGCAGCATAGATACAAAAGATATTCAGCATTATCAAGAAGCAAAAGAAGAAGGTGAACGCAAAGCCAAGTTAGACGCAGTTCCTGGTTTGATAGGATTGGGTTTAACTAGAGAACAAATCGCACAGGTTTTAAATTTAAGTTTGGCAGAAATTAGCGAGATTATTCAACAACGGAATATCAACACAAAGGACAAATAAAAAGGATTTAATCGGTGTAACCCTAACCAAAAATTATAATTTTGTTATTAACATTTAACTCCTTATTATAGCATCAAATTAAGATAAAAATATATATTGTAATGTTTCTTAATAAGATTTAACCCATAAAATATCTAACTTTTTAAAAAAATCGGCAGTCTGATAAAAAGTTACATTAAGTTTAAGAAAAATCATTACCTCCAGATAAAGTGATAACTTGGATGGTTAGTTCTCCAAAAAGGCACATATATGAAAAGCTTTCCATTTTCTCTTGATAAAAGTAGACCAAATAAACTTGTTAGCTTTACTACATCTGTAATTGCAGCCTTAGCTTTGACAGGAGGTATTAATGCCGCTCATGGCACTACCCTAAAAACACTGACAGCAAAAGAATTAACTACCGTATCAATACCCTTCAGTCAAACCCAACCCGCAGTTACCCAGACTATAACTCGCCAAATTCCTTATCAATCCATGGCAATTGAACTTTTGATCATTGTTCCCGTGATCATCATTGGTGGTTGTTTCTTCTTTGGTGGACTGGTAGTTATCGGTGAACGGGAAGTTGGTATTGTTGTCAAAAAATTCACCTTTTCCGGTAAAGGACTACCTCCTGGTAGATTAATAGCTTTAAATGGTGAAGCTGGTTTACAAGCAGATACCCTAGCCCCTGGTTGGTACTGGGGTTATTGGCCTTGGCAATATGCTGTCAAAAAAGAGTCAATAATCGTTGTCCCCCAAGGAGAAATCGCTCTGATTGTTGCCGCTGATGGGGCTTCTAACCCTCCAGAGCGGATTTTGGGCAAAATTGTCGAATGTGATAATTTTCAAGATGCTCGCAAATTTTTGACGAAAGGCGGCGAAAAAGGGCGACAAATTGCTTTTATTACCGCTGGTACTTACCGTATTAACACTGCCCTGTTTAAAGTAATTACAGCAGGAAATGCCAGTCTAGAGGGTATGCGTCGAGAACAATTGTATATTTATGAAGTAGCAGGAGACAAAGTTGGTATTGTCACTACATTAGATGGTTCACCAATTGCAGCCGGTGAAATTGCTGGACGTTTGATTGGTGGCCATGATAACTTCCAAAATGGGCAAAAATTTATTGATGCTGGTGGACAACGGGGTTTACAAGAACAGGTATTATTATCAGGTTCGTGGAATCTCAACCCTTGGTTGGTAAATATCGAACAAGTGCCGATGACGGAAATTCCCATTGGTTATGTCGGTGTGGTGATTTCTTTTGTCGGTGAAGATCAGGAAGATGTCAGTGGTGCGGCTTTTACTCACGGAAACTTAGTCAATCAAGGACATAAGGGGGTTTGGGTTGAACCATTGTATCCAGGAAAACACCCGCTCAATACTAAGGTGATGAAAGTTGAGTTAGTACCAACGACGAATATTGTTTTAAACTTTACTGATAGAATCTCTGGACAGCACGGATATGATACTAATTTGAAGGCGTTAAAACTGCTGTCATTTGATGGTTTTAGCTTTGATTTAGAGATATTTCAAATTATCCACATTGGGGCTTCAGACGCGCCAAAAGTGATTTCGCGCTTAGGTTCGATGCAAAATGTCATTGACCAAGTTTTGCGTCCTATTGTGGGCAATTATTTCCGTAATTCCGCTCAAGAATATACCATCTTAGATTTCTTGATTGCCCGTAGCGATCGCCAACTGGAAGCTTCTGACTACATTAAATCTGCTTTGGATGCTTATGATGTGCAAGCGGTGGATTCTTTAATTGGTTTAATTACCCCCCCGGCTGAATTAATGCACACTTTAACAGAACGGAAAATCGCGGAGGAACAACGTAAAACTTACGAAGTGCAGCAAATGGCCGAAACTCAACGACAAATGTTGGTCAGGGAAACAGCATTAGCCGATATTCAGCAAGATTTGGTACAATCGGAACAAGGTGTGACAATTGCCGAATTGCAAGCTAACGCCCAAATTCAGCAAGCAACCGGTGAAGCGGAAGCTGTTAAACTAAAAGCTGTCGCTGAGGCTGAAGCTATTCGCGCCACGGGTAACGCTAAAGCGGAAACCTACCTCGTCGGTGTGCAAGCTTTGGGTTTGCAAGGTTACACGGCTATGCAGTTAATGCAAATTGTGGGCGATCGCAATGTCCGCATTATTCCTGATATCATTGTTGGTGGTAATAATGGCAGTAATAATGGTTTAGCAGATGGTTTATTATCTATGATTCTTTTGAATCAAACTAACAGCAAAACCCATCTAGAATCGAAAATACTCACACCTCCACAGCTTCCTAATCCTGTAGTTGCTAAACCTGAATCTACTAATCATAATAGTCAGATATAGGTTTAAGTTGAAATAGCATATTTTAGCGATTTTTAGCGATAGCGAACCACTACCTAGGAATCGCTCCTTTCACTTAATTTCCTTTCTTTCCTTATCCGATAATACATCGTGCATTTTAACGACTGCACCAATTACGGCTATTGCTGGGGCAAGAAATCCCTTTTCTGTTACTTGTGCTACAATCGTCCCTAGTTCACCAATTAATTCTTCCTGTTCTGGCCGAGTTCCCCAGCGAATTAAAGCAATGGGTGTATTTAAACTTAAACCAGCAAGAGTAAACTGCTCTACAATGTAGGGCAAATTGTGAATACCCATATAAATGACTATGGTTTCTGCACCATGGGCTATTGCTTGCCAATTTACCTGGGGTTTATACTTACCAGCAGATTCATGTCCAGTAACAAAAGTGACAGAAGAGCTATAAAGGCGATGAGTGAGAGGAATACCAGCATAGGCGGCTGCGGCGATTCCTGATGTAATTCCTGGGACAACTTCTACGGGTATCCCTGCGGCTACTAATTCCGCCATTTCTTCCCCACCACGACCGAAAATAAAAGGATCACCACCTTTGAGACGGACAACAATAGCATTATTCTCCGCTTTTTCCATCAGTAATTGGGTAGTGACTTCCTGTAACAGTGAATGTCTACCCATGCGTTTACCTGCGTTGATTTGTTCTGCTTGGGGATTGATCATTTGTAGCACTTCTGGACTCACCAAAGCATCATAAACAACCACATCTGCACAGGCCAATAAACCTTTTCCTTTGAGGGTCATAAGTCCAGGATCTCCAGGACCTGCACCGACTAAATAGACTTTACCCAAAAATCTTTTCCTCTTTTTTAATGAAATCTCCGATTAAATCAGCAAATTCTGGACTTGTTCCTAAAGGTGGCGCGAGTTGAAAAGTTACTGACGGAAATTGTAATTGTAGCATTTTTACTGTCTGAGCGATCGCATCAGTGATGCCACCTGTAAATAAAAAGTATGGAAAAATCGCAATTTGTCTATAACCGGCGGTAATCAATTCCTGTGTTCTCTGTTCTAAACTGGGAGGAACGGACCAATAAGCTGTAACTGCACTTACACTGGCAGCTATATTTTCCACAGGGGCATGAGAACCAGCGCGGCGGCTACCATGAGCTAAAATAATTGATATATCTGCTTTTACTGTCATGATCATCCCCGCGAAAAACCTTTCTAATCCAGGATAACTACCAATATAAGGACGCAATTCTATTGTCATTTCTTGACTTATTGCCTGTTTTGCAAGGGCGATTTCTGCGGGAATATCTGTCATAACATGAAATCCAGGTAATAAGAACAGGGGGATAATTTGCACTATTTTACAGCCAAAAGCTTGAACGTGATTGGCAAAATCTTGAATTTGCTGATGTAAAGGTTGGATATTGGCTTCTAAGGTAGCAACACTGATAAAATTTTCACTTTCGGGTAATATTTTACCTAGTAAAACTGCTAGTTGCTGCATAGAAATATCTGGACGCGGATCAAAACTCCCATGGGATACTAAAAGATAAGCTGTAAAGTTGTTAACTTGCATATTAGGGGGATTGAATAAAATCCAGGGTAAGGTGTGCTAAGATTAGATGTGATCTTGCTATCTCAATTTATCTTATTTCTACTCTGGTTACAGGAATAATAAAGGCATGAATACAATATTTTCATCTCTTACTTTAACAACTGGTAAGGCTTTAACTGTCGTACTAATGGCAATAATTGTCAGTTTAATTCCAATTAATTGCAATTCTGCTTTGGCACAAACAACTACTGAGTTGAACGCTTTTAGAAGCAATTCTTTATCTAAGCATAATAGTTATCGAGCTACCCATCGTAGTCCTAGTATGACAACTCGTAGTTCTGCTAACAGCACTGCTCAAGCCTGGGCGCAATACTTAGCAACCAATGGATTGTTTCAACACAGCGCATCCACTCAGCGTAATAATGCTGGAGAAAACTTATATGTCTCCTATACTACAGCACCCTCAATAAACTATGCCACCCTGGCTAACTAGCAGTTCAGTCATGGTACAATGAAGTCAAACTCTATAACTATAGTAGTCCAGGATTTTCTTCGGCCACTGGTCATTTTACCCAGGTTGTGTGGAAAAGTAGTACACAATTGGGTTGTGGTACGGCAAAAGGCACTAAAACTCTGAATGGTACTAAATACAATGCTTTCTATGTTGTCTGTCATTATTTACCTGCTGGTAATGTGCAAGGGCAATTTCCCGCTAACGTCTTAAAACCGTAGTTATATGGGTGGTTATGAACCGTATCTACATAGGTAAAACCCACCTGTTCAGGTTTTAAAGCTTTGATTTTTATAAGTCCGCACTGACGGACTTTTTTTATGGACTTAATTGAAGAAATAGGGTTTTGATTATTATCATGAAATAAAATCACACACCTATTTCTAATTTACCATCTTTAACTAATTTAAACTTTGTTCCTCGCCATTTAATAGTATTACCAAAAAAGCCACAACACCAAATTATAAATCTTACTATATCTGCAAAGGGAATTAACCAAAAATACTTTTTAGTTACAGAATCATTAAGAAGTTTTACCCCTATTAACCAAGCCATAATCAATCGCATTAAGAAAGTGATAGAGAAAACTAACCAAGAAAAAATAGAACCACTAT
>B570J13888_100097_pt1 | contig 15001 bp, 19 predicted proteins | sample LakMenEpi30Jul08_FD_13888 | JGI IMG/M metagenome (IMG submission 13888)
TTAGGATGGTCAATAATAGCTTGACATAGATTTACCAATTGTTCAAATATTACCTCCATAGATTGACTCCAATCTGGAAATATAATTAGATTAATATTTCTTAAATTTAGTGGATAATTATTTTCTTCTGATTTTATAGCTTTTAATACAGCATGAACATGAATCACTTGATTTGGGGAATGTATTTCTTCAATGCTAACAATACTAAATTCCCCTTTAAAACCATAATGACTTTGACAACCTGCTAAATAAGGAGGAAATTCTTGGCAATAATACATAAAGGAATTAATATTCCAAAAACTGACATGGGTAGGATCTTGAAATGCTCCTCTGCCATCAGTTGATGGTACACTAATGTCAACTATTCCATCTGGCTTTAATATTCTCCATATTTCATTCATTGTGTGGATTCTATCAGGCAGATGCTCAATAATATCATGTGCTTTGATAAAATCAACACTATTATCTGGAAATGGAAAATAACCATTCAAATTAGCAATAACATCTACACCATCAGCAGCAACTACATCTACGCCTATAAAATCTTCAGCTTTATGAGTTCCACATCCTAAATCTATACAAATTAGTTTCGATGAAGCTGATAAGTTAGAATTATCCATAATGTCAATTTCTTTTTTTATATTATCAGGTTGTTGTTGATCTGACTGAAGTAAATTTTTTTCTTCTTGCTTACCACAGATTAATAATATGCCATTATTTTGAAAATATTTTCTCCCAGGATAAAAGTGTTCTAACTTACTTTTTATTTCTAAATCAATAGGGTGCGTAAAAATCAAATCAATTTTATCAGTGATAAAACTGCTTTGATTAATATATGCTAAGTAATCTTCTGTAAATAGGCGATTAATATGAGGTGAATGGTAAATATAATAAACCATTAAATTCGCCGTTTCTTTGTCAGTAAATTGACATAGATAGCTGTACATTTCTGGTGGACTCATTAAAAGATGACCCCAAGGAGGTATCGGAGAGTCACCAAAATGAAATTTTTTGCCTTGTTTATCAACAAGATTAGGTAAATGATGTCCATCATAAGCTGACCAGATGGGCGCAAACATTGAAAATAATTTTCCCCCTGGCTTAAGAGCCAGAAACATTTTATCCAAAGCTAATGGTAATTTATGAATATGCTCAAAAGTTGCAATAGAAAAAATTAAATCGTATTGGTTATAATATTCTTCAGGTAAATCTTCAATATTTTCTAAATAAAATTTATATTTGCCTTCTGGTTGATTGTTAAACTTGCAATTAGAAATATTTTTAATATCTTTAATAATTGTACCTGTGTGAGTTATTCCTCCTGTTTCTTCTAATGATTTTTCATAATCTGGTGTTTCAATTCCTATCCATGATTTCACACCAAGATAATCAAAGACAAAATCAGGAGGTAAACTTCCTCCTACTTCAAGTACATCTTTATTTTCAAATCCGACTAATTGCTGACAAATATGGGCGAAATTGACATGATAGCTAAGGTTGAATTTAGATTGACATTCTTGTATTTGTTCTTGTTTTAGCATTTGTTTCTCAAGATATAAAAAGTATTTTTTTCAATGTAGGTTAAAAAAATGTCAAGCTGTCTATTTGGATGTAATTTTACCAACTTCTCCACCAAAGCGATCGCTTGCTTAACCCCCTAGCCCCCTCAATTACCCCTACTTAGTAGAGAGTACCCACAATTTCCAAAAATCTATCACTTTCTGGATATACTAACGTTAATTTTCACAAATCTTTACAATTGACATGAAAATGTCAGTATCAATCCCTTGACTTTTTCTATAATCTATCCATATTTTATGATACAATTATTAACAAATATCCAAGTAATTTTAGAAACGCAATTGATTCTTCTCTACATACTCACCGTAGTCACCGCTTCCATACCTTGTATTTGAGGAATAAAAACTATGACAACTACATTACAAAAAGCTATTGTACCAAATAATCATCTAGTTCTTACGGGAATTACTTGGGAAAAATTTGAGCAAATAGAAACCACCTTTCAAGATATTGAGGGGATAAGATTTATTTATTTAGACGGAGAATTAGAAATTATTATGAATTTAGGACAAGAACATGAATATTACAAAAGAACAATTAGTTTATTGTTAGAAGCATACTGTAGAGAAAAAAGGGTTAGATTTTATGCTGGAGGTAGTGCCACTTTAGGAAATAAAAATATAACTGGACGTAAAGAACCTGATGAATCCTACATTTTTCATAGTAAAAAAGACATTCCCGATTTAATTATTGAGGTAATTTTTACCAGTGGAAATATAAAAATATTAGAAATATATAAACGAATTAGTATTCCTGAAGTTTGGATTTGGGAAGATGGATTATTAAAAATTTATGCTTTAGAAAATGGTGAGTATAATCAGGTTAATCAAAGTCAATTATTACCAGATTTAGATATACAAATATTAAATCAGTATGTTGACTACCATGATCAATATGATGGAGTCACAGAATTTATTCATTACTTAAAAACTCAATAAATAACCTGTTCAAAACTATTACTAAATATAAAGTTTAACGCCTCCATCAGTAATTGTAAATCCTCTAATACATAATATTTAACATTCTTAATAAACTCCATTTGTTGCAAAACTGCAAATTCCCATAACTTACCATTAGAAACTATGCCAAATAACCGACTATTTTGATTACTATTCATTTTTTGAGCAGCAACCAGTTCCGCTAAACATTGTCCCCAACCTTCCTCAAAGTTATCTTTTTTAGCTTCCACTATAATCAAATAAGGCTGCTCTAAAATAATTTTACCCCTAGAAGAACGTTGAGCAACCATATAGTCAGGAATACCCGATAAATTCTCGTCATAATTCAATGGTTGATGACTCCAAAGTAATAATTTATCAGCATATTTCCGCCATAATTCTACAAGAATTGGGTGAATAATACTCTCACAAATAGCATACTCTGAATTGAAAACTACTCCTTCTGCTAATATAAAATCTAATCTGTTTTTAAAGTATGGATCGGTTTCAATGGGTATTGATTGAATGAAATTTTTTTCTGTGTAAGTGAGTGGAAATTCCTGTAAAACATCAGTAATACTTTTGTATTTATTATAAGACATAAATCGCCTCTATTTTATAATATTCGTTCAGACTTACAATTTTTTAATTCAACATCTGACTAATCATAATCTCAATATCAGGAAAAGCTAAAGACTTAATTATCGGTTCTTGCCATTTTACTTCTACTAAATAATCCCCATTTTCAGGGTTACGAAAAACTATTAATTCTTGAGTTGATAAATTTATAATCCAATACTCAGTTATTTGCGCTTGGGCATAAATTTTTCTTTTAATTGATAAATCTTTACTTAAACTAGTATTAGCAACTTCAATCAACCAAAAAATATCATCAGGATATGGATGATGTTGATTATATGTGTATTCGGGTAATTTAACAATGGCAATATCAGGTTCTGGTTCAGAATTAGATAAAGTAATTAAACCATTAAACCGCACGTCTGCTTTTCCTTGTAAAAGAGTTGCTAAATAATTTACACTTCTTTTTACAGTATTATAATGTTGCGGCAATTCTGGACTCATTTCTATAATTTCTCCCTCTATCAATTCGCAATTGCGACCTGTTAAAATGTCTGATTCGATCATTTTATGGTAGTCGCTAATTGTCCATTTAACTAAAGTTTTCATTGGGTAATATCTCCATATTTTTCTATTATTTGTTTTTCACAAATTGGGGGTTCAGAAATTTTGTAAAAATCCATATCCCTGTTTAGTATAATCTATTTTGCCTCCATATACAAGATTGCTCAATTATCAAATTCAACGCCTAATTCTCGCAATTTCGCTGCTAATTTATCAGCCCGTTGTTTTTCCTGTTCAGCCCGTTGTTTTTCCTGTTCAGCCCGTTGTTTTTCCTGTTCAGCCCGTTGTTTTTCCTGTTCAGCCCGTTGTCTTTCCTGTTCAGCTTGTTCTTCTCCTGTTAATAAAAAATTACCTTCTAAATCCCACCACCTTAACCAAGGTAGCTCGACATTTTTATATATTCCTTGCCAAATTCCTAATTCAACACCCATTTTTTCAATTACATAATGACCTCTTACATTAGGTGGCATTAAGTGATATTGTCCTTCGATTAAATGATATAATTCCAGGGATGATTTTTTTTCTTCATAAATACCATAAAAAGGCACTCTTATCGCTTTTTCATAAACCCAAAATTTCCCCTGATATGGAGTTTCGTCTCGTTCTTCTTTACCATTACCTGATACAAATTCAATCACAATTAAAGGAGCTACTAATTCTTGCCACATTACATAAGAACGGCGCATTTGACCATTTAAAGTAGGTGGTACGTCAGGAACATAAAACCAATCAGGTGCTTCTGCTCCTCTTTCTGGAGGGTCTGTAATTCGCCAATAAATACCGCTATCTTGTCCGATACAAAATTGTCTATCTGGATGAATTTCTTGTAATTTTGACCAGATAGATTCTGTTAATAGAATACTTTGAGGATGTTCTTGAAAGTTTTTCACAAATGTTCCATCTTCACAGGGTAACTGATTATGATCTGGTAATTGTATTCCCAGATTCAATTTGAGGGTGTCCATAATTTCCCTTTTAATTTATTTTGATACCATTTTCTTTTTTACATCCGTCAAAACAGTCTGATAATCTTGTCTATCTGGATATAATTTTACCAGCTTTTCCATTAATGCGATCGCTCCCTGATTATCCCCCGACTTTAACCGAATAATAGACAGCTTCTCCAGTGCTAATTGATTATTAGGTTCACGCTGTAAAACTAATTCATAACCCTTAATCTGTTTCTGTAACTCGGTTTCCGCTGATTTTACCACTGCCTGTTGAGGTTTTTCCCAAGCCTCTTTAATAAAACTAACTCCCCCGAACAAAATTGAACCACCAAAAGACAGAGCAGAAATATAAGAAAAAATTCTTTTCTTTTGTTCAATTTGCTTACTCCGCTTATTTAAGTAATCATCCCCCGATTTAGCCATATACCAAACATTGCTGTTGTCAAACTTATCAGCATTACTCCTAATAGTATTAGATTACCCAGAACAGGCAAAAAAATATCATCTATCATTTCTAAATTAGAATCTTAACATTTATGCCAAAATTAAACCACTCCGGGGAGGAATAGTTAAACAAACATTTTCACCTTTCTGGATCATTTCCCCATTCCCAAATAAAACTTGATGAGGCTGATTTTGTAAATTACGACAATCTACATTCACCATTATAGATTCAGTTCCCACATTTACAGCAACAATTAATTCTTCCCTTTCTAAACTTCGCACAAATATATAAACTGTTGCTACTGCATAAAGAACTTGATAATTACCAATTCGCAAAGCTGGATAATTTTGACGCAGAGAAATTAATTGTTTATGAGTATTTAAAATCTCTTGATTCCATACAGATTCAGGCGGAAAAACCCGCCGACAATCAGGATCTTTTCCTCCGGGTAAACCAACTTCATCACCATAATAGATACTGGGCGCACCAGGAAAGGTAAATAATAACAAATTACATAATTCTACACTAGTTTGATCCCCATCAGCAATGGTAATTAATCTAGATGTATCATGACTACCAAGCACGTTTAATTGAGTTAGTTGAATTTCCCAGGGATAAAGTTTTAAAATGGCTTGAATCTTATTAGCATATTCAGCCGCATCTAGAGCAGGATAGGGGTAATAACTATTATATTTCACCTGCTCTAAAACAACCCTATCCCCCACTGCAAAGGCAATAGTAGCCTCATTAAATAAATAATTCAATACCCCATCAAATTGCGTCCCATCAAGCCATTCATGGGCATCTGACCAGACTTCACCCACAATATAAGCATCACTATTAATACCTTTAACTCGTTGGCGAAATTCCTGCCAAAAACCAGGAGTTTTAATTTCATAAGGTACATCTAAACGCCAACCATCAATCCCAAATTCTAGCCAATATTCAGCAATTTTCATGATATACTCTTTAACATCTGGATGATCATGGTTAAAGGTCGGTAAAGAGCGAATTCCTGCCCAAGCATGATAATTAGCCGGTAAATTACCATCATAAGGTGCCAGCGGCCAGTCTATAATTCTAAACCAATTTACCCAAGGAGAATTAGAACCATTTTCCAAAACATCATGAAAAAAGAAAAACCCTCTGCTAGAATGATTAAAAACGCCATCAAGAACTATTTTCATATTGCGGTCATGGGCTGCATCTATTAATGCTCGCAAAGCCTGATTTCCCCCTAATATCGGATCAACTTGGTAATAATCATGGGTATGATAACGATGATTACTAGCAGATTGGAAAATGGGTGTAAAGTAAATCGCATTAATCCCTAGACTTTGAATATAGTCTAATTGCTCTAAAACCCCCCACAAATCACCACCTTTATAACCCTGATATGTAGGTGGTGCGTCCCAGGCTTCTAAATTGGTATTATTTAAGAAGCCCTGACGAGAACGCTGGCTTCTAGCAAATCTGTCGGGAAATATTTGATAGAAAACCGCGTGTTTAACCCAGTCTGGCGTTTTAATTTCCATAAATTTATTGGTACACTTATCTATTTAATCTAGATTATACTTAACCAGTTCCTCATGGTATATGTCAAGCGCGTTGAACTTACCAATTTTAAATCCTTCGGTGGGACTACTGCTGTCCCTTTACTACCGGGGTGTACTGTCATATCTGGTCCTAATGGTTCTGGAAAATCAAATATTCTTGATGCTTTGCTGTTTTGTTTGGGCCTGGCTAGTTCTAAGGGTATGCGGGCGGAACGTTTACCAGATTTGGTTAATAATGCTCAAAAACATCAGGGACGTTCCGCTCTGGAAGCTAGTGTAACTGTAACTTTTGATATTTCTGATGTCTCTCGCAGAGACGCAAAGACGCGGAAGGAGGAAGAGGAGGAAGAAAAGCCTAAATCCTCTGACTGGAGTGTTACCCGGCGGTTACGGGTGTCTCAGCAAGGGGGGTATACGTCTAATTATTATATTAATGGTGTGGCTTGTACTCTGACTGAGTTACATGAGGATTTGGAAGAGTTGCGGATTTATCCTGAAGGCTATAATGTGGTTCTACAGGGTGATGTGACAAGTATTATCTCTATGAATGCGCGGGAACGTCGGGAAATTATTGATGAGTTGGCCGGGGTGGCGACTTATGATCGGAAAATTGTTCAAGCTAAGTCTACCTTGGATGAGGTCAAGGATAAGGAGGATAGTTGTCGGATTATTCAGACTGAGTTAAGTATACAATGCGATCGCCTTTCTCAAGATAAGGTTAGGGCAGAAAAGTATCAATTATTACGGGTTGAGTTTATTGAAAAACAATCTTGGTCAGCGGTTTTATCTTGGCGTTCTCTCCAATTACAGCAGGAAAAGCTGGTTGCACAAGTTCAAGAGGGCGATCGCAATTTCAGTAATTTTACTACTGAGTTAACGGATACTAATGCTCAAATTAATCGGAAAACTACTGAATTAGATCAGCTAAATCTCCGTGTGAAAGCTTTGGGAGAGGAGGAACTTCTTGCTGTTCAGTCTAATCTCGCTACCCAAGAAGCGGAACGCAAGCAACTCCAACGTCAACAACGGGAGTTAGAAACATCTATTGAAGAATATACAAAGCGATTAAATCAAACTTATCAGGAAATTCAACAATATCAACTTGCTTTAGAAGAAGCTAAGAAAAAACAAAATGTAGAAACGGTAAATGTAACGTCTCTACAATCAGAACGTGATACCGCTCAACAAAATTTAGAAAGTTCTCGTCAAGCTGCTGCGAAAATTGCCAGCGCTTCGGAAGCTTGGGTACAACAACAAACGGCTTTGAATCGGTCTATTGAATCTTTGCTACATATTGTCGAACCCCAACGCACAGAACAAGCGCAATTACAGGAACGTAATACTCAATTACAATTGTTGATTTCTGAGCAGTCTCAATTAATTGGGACTTTAGAACCGGAATTAGCTGGAAAAAAGGGGGAATTTGGGCGGTTAGACCTGGAATTTCATGCTTCTAGTCAACCTATTCAGAATTTAGCCGAAAATCTGGCCGCGACGGAACAAGAGTTACAAATTCAACAAGATACCCAAAAGCGGCTTTTACAAGAACAACGAGACAAACAACGTCAGTTAGATAAATTAGAAGCACAAACACAAGCACAACAGGAGATCCAAGGAACACAGGCTAGTAAGGTAATTTTACAGTCGGAAATGCCCGGCTTGTGTGGTTTGGTGGTGCAGTTGGCTAAGGTGGATTCTCAGTATCAATTGGCGTTAGAAATGGCTGCGGGTGGACGTTTAGGTCATATTGTCGTTGAAGATGATAGTGTAGCATCAGCGGGAATTGAACTATTAAAACAAAAACGGGCTGGGAGGGCAACTTTTTTACCTTTAAATAAAATTAAAGTCCCTAAATTTACTCAGGATGCAACTTTGCCTTTAGCTGATGGTTTTGTTAATTATGCGGTAAATTTGGTAGAATGCGATCGCCGTTATCGTGATGTTTTTGCCTATGTTTTCGGCGCAACGTGGTCTTTGCTACTCTTGCTCAAGCACGAAAAAATATGGGACTATATCGTATAGTCACTTTACAAGGGGAATTATTGGAAACTAGCGGAGCAATGACTGGAGGTAGTGGTAGTCAACGCTCATCTTTACGTTTTGATAAAGGAGAAACGGGGGAATCTCAAGAGGTCGCTAATTTGAAATCTCGCTTAATAGATATTGATCGTATTTTAGAGCGTTGTGGAGAAGCAATTTCTACTTTAGCAATTCGTACTAAAACCCTCTCCCTGGAGTTAACGGAAGCACGTCAAGGACGCAGGGAACAACAATTATATTTAGAACAGTTACAAAAAGAGATTAAGAGTTTAACAACGCAGTTGGAACATAATCGCACTCAACTTTCGCAAAATACGGCAAAATTTACATCGGCACAATCCCGTTTAGAAATTTTAAATCGGGAATTGCCAGAACAGGAAACTCAATTACAACAATTGAGACATACTTTAGCTGAGTTAGAATCTTCTCAAACCCCCAGCGAATGGCAACAAATCCAAGCTATTATTAAAAACCAGGAACAGGAATTACAACAACGGGAAACTGCGTTAAGAGATGTTCAACAACAATTACAAAATCTTGAAAATCAACAACAGCGGTTACAAGAAAAAATAGAAGAATCCCAAATCAGAGTTATTCAATATCAGCAAGAAGAGACGACAGGAAAACAGCAACAAACAACAGTTAATGGTCAACTTGAAGAATTAAATGCTTTAATTACCGAAATTCAGACTAATTTGCGGAAATTAGAGGAAAATTTAGGGGAAGAGAAAAAGAACCGAGATACAGTAGAAATAGAATTGCGATCGCTCTTATTGCGTCAACAACAATTACAATGGGAAATTGAGAAACTGCAAGAAACTCAACAAAAACGCCGGGAAGATTTAACAGCACTGCAAAACCAGTTGCGAGATTTAGGTGCAGAATTACCCAGTCCCCTCCCAGAAGTTCCCAATAAAGTTGATTTAGAGGACTTACAAAAAGAATTGCGGAGTTTAGGCAAACGTTTACAGGCAATGGAACCTGTGAATATGTTAGCTTTAGAAGAATATGATAAAGTCCAAGGTCGTCTTCAAGAACTCACCGAAAAATTAGAGACTTTGGAAGGGGAACGGACAGAATTATTATTAAGAATTGAGAACTTTACCACGTTACGTCAAAAAGTATTTAAAGAAGCTTTTGATGCAGTTAACGAAAATTTCCAATCTATTTTCGCTATTTTATCAGATGGGGACGGTTATTTACAACTGGATAATCCTGAAGATCCTTTTAACAGTGGTTTAAACCTAGTCGCACACCCCAAAGGTAAACCTGTCCAACGTCTTGCTTCCATGTCAGGGGGAGAAAAATCCTTAACTGCATTAAGTTTTATCTTTTCCCTACAACGTTATCGTCCATCTCCATTTTACGCCTTTGATGAAGTGGATATGTTTTTAGATGGGTCAAATGTGGAACGATTAGCGAGAATGATTAAACAACAGGCAGAACAGGCACAGTTTATAGTTGTGAGTTTGCGTCGTCCCATGATAGAATCAGCACAGCGCACAATTGGGGTGACTCAGGCTAGAGGTGCTTATACTCAGGTTTTGGGGATTAAATTACAATCATCTGACCATTGAACTAGTTAAGAGTAGTTTGTAGTTAAGCTCAACATAACCAGTGTAATATCTGGGTATGTTAGATGGAAAACCTGGGTTTAAGCAACATATTTACTGTAGTTATTTTTATTACATATGAAATCACCAGAAGAGATTTTGTCAGAACTCTTTTTTTGCGATCCAAGCAGCCATTACTTTGCAGAATGTCTTCAAGTGACTAAGCCTCTAGAAGCTAAAGTTTTGGGTGTTTATAGTCAAAGGCTGGATGCGTGTGACATGAAAATTCGCTTCGCTGCTAAGAGTTTCCTTGAAAATGAGAAAATCATTCGGGAACTACAACATGGAGAGTTTATTTATTTTGATGATCAGAGTAGGTTGTCAATGAATTTTTATACTGAAAGCTTCGTTATTTTTCTTCGTGCTGCTCTAGACCTTTCAATTAGTGCTTATCATGCTTATTTTAATGAAGAAACTAACATGGATAGCTTTAACAAGTTCATAAAGCAGGTTAGCAAAATTGAAGAAAAAGAAGATCAATCAACTTGGATTCCTGCAAACAGTCTAAGTTTCTGGTCAAATCTATTTCAAGATTTCGCGCTGGAGGAAGACTATATGTGGCTTCATGCTTTGGTTGGCAGAGGTAAAGGTAGGTCTTTGCGAGATATAGTTATTCACAGACAAAATGTTTGTATTAATACTTGTATTGATGATAATGATCATGGACGCTTTGTCATTGGACTAACAAAGGATAGCATGGGTTACGTAATGCCCTGGCTTGAACATATTTTTGAATCTTCCCAGAAAGTTATTGGTAAAGTGAAAGAAGATATTCTAGCTTCAGAAGAAAAGTTTAAAAAATAATGAATCTATACTCCCTATGCTCTATTTAACAAATCCGGTGCTACGGATCAAACAAAGTGCGATCAGCGATCGCTCAAATTAGACTTATAAAGCGAGATCGTTTATAATATGCTGAATAGACAACATATATTAGACAAAAATTCCAACATAGGAGCTATCTATGTTGTTACAAGAACTTAAAGAACAGATATTCAAAAGAGGTAAATAGTTATGCAAAGTATGAGAGTGCGATCGCTAATTGGTAAAAATGGACTTTTACAAATTCAATTACCCGAAACAACAGAAGGAACGGAATTAGATATTATTCTCGTTTATGAATCAGCATCACCAACAAAAACAACAACAAAATTGAGTGATTTTTATGGTTGTATTCAAGATGAAACATTTATCAGACATCCACAGCCAGAACAAGCAGAAAGAGAGCTATTTTGATGATTTATCTGCTAGACACTAATGCCTGTATTATTTATCTCAAGGGCAAAAACTTTCATTTAAAACAAAAGCTGGATAATATCCCACTTTCAGAAGTCGCTGTTTGTTCAGTTGTGAAGGGTGAATTATTTTACGGATCAATTCGTAGTGCTAACCCAGAGCGTAATCTGACGTTACAGCAAGGATTTTTGAGTCAATTTGTGTCTTTGCCTTTTGATGACCAATCTGCTTTAATTTTCGGAGAAATTCGCGCCCAACTTGCTGCTAACGGAACACCTATTGGTGCTTACGATTTACAAATTGCTGCTATTGCTTTAGCGAATAATTTGATATTAGTTACCCATAATACTAAAGAATTTTCACGTATCCCACAACTACAATTGGAAGACTGGGAAATAGAGTAAAATTAAAATTAGAAGTGACTGCGTGAGGACAACTTGATGCAAATTACCCTGAACCTACCTGATAGCCTCAGTAAAACTGAAACTTTTAACCAGAGTGAATGGCTTCAGGAAATAGCCATTGCCCTATTCCAGCAGCAGCGGATTTCCCTCAGCCGCGCCAGCAAAATTGCGGGAATAGACATAATGAACTTTCAAAAGCTGCTGGCAGATCGGAATATTTGTGTCCATTACGATGTGGAAGACTTTGAGCAAGATGTTCAACACCTGCGGAGTCGAGGCTGGCTATGATTGTTGTCAGTGATACTTCTGCTCTCTCGAATCTTGCCCTTGTTGATCATCTTGGGTTGCTAAAAGCTATTTACCATCAGGTTATCATTCCCGACGTGGTTGCCAGCGAACTGGTAGCCGCCAGCAATCCTACTATTTCAGCTATTCTCCAACTGGACTGGATTCAAACCCAATTCCTTAAGAACTCCCAACTTGCTAACCAGCTTCAACAGGAACGCGGACTTGATGCTGGAGAAGCAAATGCTATAGCCTTGGCACTTGAGCTACAAGCCGATGATTTGCTCATTGATGAACGCTTGGGACGGCAAGAAGCTCTCCGGCTTGGGATACCTATTATTGGTATTCTCGGTATTTTGCTTGTTGCTAAACAAAGAAGTCTTATCCCTCAAGTTCAACCTGTGATGGATGCTTTGATCAACCAGGCTGGTTTTCGCATCAGTCCCCGGCTATATCAGCGTATCTTATCTCTTTCTCAAGAACCTTGACTTGTTAGTTTAGCCGTAGGTTAGATTGATATGGAAAATGTAGAATTCGATATGACAACGAACGCACAAAAAGGAGATCATAAACATATAAATTCACACGAAATAGATTACAAATTCACAAGCATTGATAAATTGCTTGACGATTTTGAAAAAGACATTGAAACCTGGAGTGAATCATGAAAGCAATTATTGAAGTAGCCAAAGGTGGTTCTGCAATCCGAGCCGCTCGTCAACAAATTAAAGACTCCGAAATTGGAAAGCCAGTAAATTTTAGACTTTCATTTGAATCTGCAAAATCACTTTTTAGTGAGCTAACACCTGCTAGACTTGATTTACTTGATACTTTAAGCAAAACAGGGCCATGCAGTATTTACGCGCTGGCGAAAACAGCCGAAAGAAACTATTCAAACGTACACACAGACGTAAATCGCCTGGAAGAACTCGGATTAATTGAACGGACAGAAGAAGACAAAATATCTGTACCGTTTGAATCCGTTGAAATATTCATGCCACTAGCGAAAGCAGCGTGAGAAATTGATAAAGTGCGATAGCGAAGCACTCCGTAGGAATCACCTATTGGGTTTAAGTGCGATCGCTCATAGGTTAGATTGATAAAGTGCGATAGCGAAGCGCTCTGTAAGAGTCGCGCAACGGTGACTTTCAGTTCGCTTTTTTCTATTGTCATAGAACTCGAAAAATCAAGTACAATTAATTTAGTGCCAACATAAAATCTAAATATCATGAATAACCTTCTATTAAATAGAATAACAATTAACCATGATATTTGTCATGGTAAACCGTGTATTCGTGGATTGCGCTATCCGGTGGAAATGATCTTAGAACTTCTGAGTTCAGGCATGAATATTGATGATATTTTAGAAGATTATGATGATTTAGAATACGAAGACATTTTAGCAGTTCTCAGCTTTGCTACTCGACTCACTCAAGTTAAAAGTATCCTCCAATTAGTTTCATGAAATTCTTGATTGATGCTCAATTACCAATGGGAATTGCTAATTTATTAGAAAACTTAGGTTGTGATGTTATACATACCAAGAATCTTCCTTTAAAAAATGCAACTCCAGATTCGGAAATCAACAAACTATCAATCCTGGAACAGAGAATTGTTATTACGAAAGATAAAGATTTTTTAGATTCTTTTTTTAATCAAACAAGAGCCTTACAAACTACTACTAATAACTACAGGTAATATTAGTAATAAACAAATTGAACAACTTTTTCTACAAAATATTACTCAAATAATCGAATTGTTTTTGACCTATGATTTTTTAGAAATGACTAGAGATAGTTTGATTATTCATTGAAAATTGGCGGATATCAGCATTGATGTTGGATACGAATTGCCGAATGTACTGGTAAAAGCACACGGCTATTATCTGCTTGTAGAAGATGCAGTCAAGCTATTTCCAAAAATTGATGCAAGTGAGATTATAGGGTTTATTGCTGCTACTACAATTACTAATATTTATTATATTATTCGTAAAGCAGCAGGTGTAAAAGTTGCTCAAGATGCCATTTCTCAAATTCTCATAGATTTACACATTTGCACAGTTGATAAAAATATTTTAGAAATAGCAGTAGCTTGAAATTTTCAAGATTTTGAGGATGCTGTGCAGTATGCTTGTGCTATGAAATCAATGGTAGATGTGATTGTAACTCGTGATGTGTCTGGATTTTTAGGTTCAGAAATTCCAGTGATTTTACCTGGGGAGTTAAATCATATTTCTAGGGAGTAAAAGCGATTCCTGCGGGGCGCTTCGCTATCGCCTGTGGTACTGAGTTCCGCACAATTGCACATCTCCACCATAGTCTAACTAAGAGGATACCTTTAGTAATCTTAGCTAATGCATTATTGCTTGATTATGTAAAATGTGTGATTATCCTTGATTTTATAGTCCACACTTACGGCAATCTTTGTTTTTTCTGTAATTGTAAATTCTGGTTCTCTTTGATTATTTAATTCAATTGTTAAAATAGGCTTTTTATAAAATCTACCCTCTTTAGTTTGGATAATTAACATATCTCCCACTTTTATCGTATAATTTTCAATTGCAAACGCCAATACTTTATTACCAAAAATTTTAATTACATTTTCTACTTTCTGAAAAGTATGTATTGATTCATTTTTTATAACTTGTTCAAATAGCGTCTGAAAAATAGCTTGACAATATTTTTCTAAAAATTGAATATAAGGTTCTAATTCAGATATGCTGAGGATATCATCTACTTCTTCTGAACCGTGAGCAATTTGGTTTCTTCTTTCAACCAAATCATTTATTTTATTATACAAAATATCCTTTT
>B570J13888_100103_pt1 | contig 14590 bp, 9 predicted proteins | sample LakMenEpi30Jul08_FD_13888 | JGI IMG/M metagenome (IMG submission 13888)
GTAAAATATTCTCCAGTATTATGTTGAGCATTTATTACTGCTCTTAATATTTTGTAACACTTATTTTCAGATTTGCTCATTCATCAGGGAACAGGAAACAGGAAACAGGAAACAGGAAACAGGAAACAGGGAACAGAAAGATATTTATTAAACCTCTTACCTTCTTTTTACTATCACCTATCACCTATTACCTATCACCTATCACCTGTCACCTATCTGTTACTTGGCGCGACCGGTTAAAACAGAAGGAGACAAGCTAGACCAAGATTGTTTCACTAAGTCAGCTTCAGCCTGGACACTACCCAAGTAGTTACCTGCAGGTATTGAGGGATAGCGTTTGTAAGGAACAACATCTTCACCAAAGTAGCGAGCATACTCAGCGCTATTGACAATGGACTCTACAGCCGCCCTTAACCCCTTATCAGCCAATAATTTGTTATATTGACGGATTTCACCTTGGGTGGCTGGTGCGCGTCCCAATAGGTGACGGAATAGGAATTCAATTACCTTAGTATTGGGATAAGGAGCGTAGAAACGTTTGCGGTAGATTTCGCAACTGGCTAATTCTAGGACAAACTCACGCACGGTAATTTCACCATTACGTAATTTGCTATCTAAATCAGAACGGCGGAAATATTCAGGAACTTGACCGCTAAATACGTCCATGATTTGACAGTAAATAGCATTAATTACCTGATTGGTTTCTGGGGAATTTGTCCCGGTGGTAGCACGGTAAATCCGGGCTGGTTTGCGGCGGCTTGTACCGACACCAACTTCCACAGACTGGCCATGACCGTCATTGAAAGAACGACCCAATTCCATGAACAAAGGTTTAGTTTTGTCCATTTTCTTAGCTTCGGCTGCTAAATCAGCGATCGCTTTCCCAAGAATTGGTGTATTCTCAGTTTTAATCCGGGGCTTAACAGTTTCAAAACTAGGAACAACCAAATCATCATTTTGTTTGGTTAACTGGTTGTGAAGTTTCTCGGTATTGGGGAAGTTAGCAGCGGGTAAAGTGGGGAAGCGGCGGTAAGGAACAGTATCTTCACCAAAAGCTTGAGCATACTCAGGACTATTCACCATAGCGCGAATAAACGCCTTAATACCTTGAGTAGCTAAGATTTGATTATACTTACGAATTTCCCCTTGGTCAATGGGTGCACGTCCTAAGAAGTGCTTAGTACCCATCTCAATTACCTTAGTATTGGGATAAGGTGCATAAAACTCCTTAATGTAAAGACTGGAATAACCCACAGCCTCAATAAATTCCTTGACAGTAATTTCCCCATTACCCAATTGAGTTTCTAGAACAGTAAACTCATTTTTGAGGATAAAAGGCGCGATATCCCGTTCAAAAATTTGCCGATAAGCACCACTAATTAAAGTGTGAACCGCAACCTTATCAACGGTATTAGCTATGAGCTTAAAGACCTTGGTTTGCTCACGCTGCTTAGTAACACCTTGGTTGATACGGAAATCAATATCTGGTTCAGTCCGCATTTCTGTGACTGCACCCAATTCCACAAAGCGAGGTGTTTCTTGTTTCTCAACATTCGCCAAATCTTCACGGATAGTACCAACACGCAGTTGACGTAAGGACACACCCGCAGGAGTTAGATAACGTTCGTAAGGAACTGTATCTTCATTAAATGTTTGACTGTATTCGTCAGTGTCAAGAATGGCATCAACAACCGCATAGAAGCCCTTCTTAGCAGCTAAGTCAAAATACTTATTGTTTTCTTCCCGACCGTAGGTAGGACGACCTAATAAGCGACGGTGAATGTACTCAATGGACTTACATACATACAAGGAAGTCCAGTATAGCTTACGGAATAAATCCGACTTTGCCAACATCCGTACAAACTCACGGACAGTAATTTCGCCATTTTCCAGCTTGATTTCTGCAACCTTCAGGCGTTGACCTTCGTAAACATCACGACCAAAAACTTGCAAGTAACAAGCCTTAATTACCGCTTGGGTAGAACTTTCCGAGAACTTAACACTTGCACCCTTAGCGGCTTTTTTACCAATAGTTCCAGGTAATTGGTCTAACTTGAACACCTTAGCGCCCAAAGTACCAGGAGCTACACCTCGCGCCCCAGGATTACTCAATTGATTATTAATACCAGGTCCTTGGTGAATCAAGATCCGACGGGTATCCTTACTAAAAGGTGCAGGGCTGCTGCTGGGGTTGCGGGTTTCTTTCGGGAAAATCGCCCCAAATTGAATTTCCAATGGGTCATTACCAGAACCGTAGGGATGTTGGTCAGGTAATGGTTGTTCGTAAGCAGCAAAAGTTGTAATAAACTGAGGAACTTTTCGGAAAGGCGCGCTGTATTTAAACAGGTCTTGTTGTTGTCCCCAGTTGCGACATTCTTGAGCTTCTTGACCCAGACCCCGAATGTAGGGAACTGTTTCTTCGCCAAAGTAATCGCTGTATTCGGTAGAATCTACCAAAGCATCAACCAAACCCGCTAAACCTTTGAGAGAAACAATTGCAAAATATTTTTGCACTTCCTCACGACTACTTGGACCCCGTCCTAAAATGTGACGGAAAGCCAATTCAATCACCCGGCTATTAATAAAAGGCTGGTAAAACTGTTTTTGGTAAAGAGGAGATTTCGCAAGACGGCGAATAAACTCCCGCATAGAGATTTCGCAATTTTTAACTTTTGATTCCAAGTCAGAAATAGACAAGCTATAAGCACGGGTAATATCGCGCTCAAATACTTGACGATAGGCCGCTTTGATGGTTTCTGTCTTTTCGCTAGAAGACAAACCGGGCTTCATAACGTACTTGGGACGACGTTCTGCGGAAATAGCGTAAATTTGCGGCAGTTTTAACCCTTGTTGGTCGCCAGTAGGACGTTGACGGACTTGGGCGGAAGGTGTGGGGGCTTGGAATTCTGTCAGCAGTACATCCATATACTGAGTGACAATTTCTGTAGCTGCCGCATCTTTACGGAAATAAGATAGGGAGGCTGACTTGATTTCCTGTAAAGCGACAATAGTTGCTTCACCAGAACAGGCATTTTCAATAATTTCCCGTAAACCTCTGGTATTCACAGAGATAATATTCGGGTCGCCAGCGACAATCGCATAGGTAGCATAACGCAAGAACCAGGACAAGTCCCGTAAGCTCTTGGCCATGTTACCCGGACCATAACGAGCTACGTTAATGGGTCTAAAGCCTGGAGGTGTGGGTCCACCGGCAGAGGTATTGAAAATAGAACGCAGATTTTCAAAGAAACCACCACGACTTTCTACGTAGTGATTGTTCCTAATTTCATGCCCTCTTGGACACTAGTACCAGCACCAACCATTGCCAATTCTCGTTCTTGGGGCTTTTCTAAGAAGGCCATTGGTGAACCACCAACGAAAATCCGGTTAGCCGCACGAGAAACGATAATTTCGGAATTGTCTGTCAAAATTTTGGCAATTTCTAACCGCTTGGCACCGGAGGCAAAATAACTGCCAAGTTCACTTAGTTCACCTCTTCCCAAAAAGCGGTCTTGTTGTTCCGCTTGGGAAATGGTGGAGACAGGTAAGGTTTGATATAGTTGCGGACGCGCAACTGAGCTTCCACCGCTTGCCTTAACACTCATGGGATTTGTAAAACTCCTATCATAATCGTTTATGTGTTAAGCCTGGATTATTTATTTTAAGGCTTGACATTTTTGCATATCTGTGAATATCACGCCGGAAAAATCTAGCTTAACCCAGTTCAATTTTTAGATTAGAACGTTTTGTGTTTACGCTGTTGGTTTATTAAGAAGTATGACGATTCTGTAATCTAAATTTGATATTCAAGAGGATAGATACTTCCATTTTCCTGGTGTGGATGTAGATTTTATCCCACATTTTGTACCCAAATGATTCTTAAATTTATTTTTAAAGACGGGAAATAGGTAACTGTTGTAATTCCTATTACTCATTACCTATTACCCATTATTAGCCTAAATTGAGACAAGTAATATTAAGTAATTTAGTCAATTGTAATTTGTTGCGGTCCATTAGCTTTGTCATTTTTTGCCTCTGTACCCAGGTTGCTAGAACTATAACCACAACCACAACCTTTTTTATTTAGCCAACTTTTAACTGGGTCTTCGTTCAGGTTGAGTCGGAGGACACCGGAAACAAATCCACCCATAAATGAAACTGGATTCTGGGTAAATTCTCGAAATAAGGGGGACAATTCACTAATAAACATTACATTCTCCAAGTATTACTGTCAAAAATTATTAATTCTTCATTAATCTTAACAGATACTAGCTCAGAAGTAACTATAGGGATTTTAAATTAAGTAGATTAAAAGAATAAAACCGAACTTTGTAAAGAAACGTAAAATTGCCTTTTACCTCTTCCCTAAAATCTGCGGGGTGTGCTAGAAGCTTACCCCACGGATTTAAACTGACTATTACAGGCTGTTACAGAGATCTTATGATGTGGGTGGTTGTTCTGGGAACATACATTTGTCAGAGTCACAACCGCTAGGCCCTGCTTCTGATAATTCTCCCAAATCATAACGACTTAGGGCACCACAGAAATCATCTGTTTTCCGTCGGGCTTTGACTTCTCGGGATAAGCGTTCATAAGTAGCTTTATCTATGGGTTCAAAGGGTAAACGAGGGAATGATTGTAAATCGTCAAACCGCGCTAACAACGCAGCGGAAATATATCCTTCATCATTTTGGATAGCTTCATAGATGCGTGTTCCCAGTAATTCAACCTCCTCCGAACGGAGTTCTAGGGTAGCTGAGGTGTTATGGGTGACATAATGATTCTGAACTTCCATGACAAAATCTAATTGCGCTAAGACGGAAAACTGAGATACATCAATAATATCAGCACCGGGTAAATCAGCCCAAGATACAGCTACAGGGATTTCTACTAACCATTCTGTACACCGAGGATCGAAAGCATTATTAAGTAAGTTGCCATTTTCATCTTTGTCAGATTGGGAGGGGATAACGTTGTAACCATAGTCTATACAAGCTAGGGCTACAGGGTCATTTTTACGGAAGGTAATCCGACGGATAAATCTTTGGGACTTGGGCGGATGCCAACCGGGTGATGCTCCTGTTAAGAGGGATTTGGTCCCTGCTGGTTGGACTGTAGTACAACGGTTGGGGCGTTTAATCTGATGGCGATCGCAATATTCCCATATTACTTTATGAACTACATCTTTCCAGAAGTTGAGATATTTTTGCTCACGACTTTTAAAAATCAGTCCTTGGGGGGTTTCTGGTCTTCCTGCTTCCCACCAGCGTAACCAATCTGTACCAAAAGCATGAACAAAAAAGTCAAATAAACCGGTAAATGATACACCGACAATGGGATCTAATTCCCGGCTATATCGATAACGGGGTTCAATGAATTGATGATTTAACAGGGCGACGACGGAAAGCGCACCAGCGGTAAATGCCTCTTCTTGTTCTTTATAGTTATCGGGGTCAAGTTGGTTTAAGTGTACCTCTGATAAGTTACAGTGGAAGTTGTTACCGATAATCTCACCACACGGGTTTAATCCAAACCTACCTATTCTATGTTCTAATTCATGATCACTGATTTCCGGGTAATTCCGCTGTATCCATTCTTCACTTTTACCTTGTTCATAAGCGCGTAGAAAATCTCTTTTGATTTCCGGTGTATTTAATAAATCAGCATTAGCTCTAGCAACTGCTTCACCAGCCCATTGAATTGCTCCCTCACCACTATAATATTGTTTTTGTACAGCAGCAATAGATTCTTCTAAAGTTGGTTTACGGTGAAATACTCTTGTATGGTTGGCCATTCGCAAAGAATCACGTTCTGGATCTATGCGCCAGTTACCTTCTGCGTCTTGTTGCCATAAGTTATCCTTGGCAGTTGCGCCTTGTTCGTCTTCAGAAATAAACTGTCTTATACCCGCGCTTCTTCGGATATTTCCAGCTACAATTGTTACAGCAGCTTCATCAATCAATAAACAGCATTCAACGGAGTTTAATTGTCTGCCTATTGCCTGATTGAGAATAGAGGCGCAACGCTGATATAATCCAGGTAACTTGACTGGGTTGGCCATACCGCCAAAACCTTTAAGTGTTTCCCCTGATTGACGAACATCGTTAATATCAACAATTACCTGTACTTCACTGGTAAAACGTTCATCCGTAGAAAGTTCTAAAAGAGTTTGATAGGATTTTACCCAACCTTCACGGCTGTCTCCAACGTGAATAGTAGCCGTGTTATCTCCTATAAGGATTTGTGTAAATTCACGACGCTGTTCTAGGGGTGTGCTACCAATTTCACCGCGAATGGTGACACTGAGAGGATTACGGATAGAGGGAAGTTGATTAATATACTCTGGTTCAATGATAGCGCCCGTGCCACAGCCCATCATCGCTAAGTCCATCATTAACCCGAAGGCTTTCCAGTCTACAAGGTTCGTGGAGGTGCAGTTATAAGCGCCGGAGAAGTTTTTGGGTTTGGTTAACCAATCTGTGCCGCCAACCCACATCCAGCGCCCACTGGGGAGAGATTTCATGTTCCGCTGCATCTTATCTAAAATGGTGGCTTCTTGACGGGTCAGTTTTCCCAGTTCTAGTAAACCGCGTAATGTGCGATCGCATAATTGCTCCCATGTTTCTCTTAAACCTGCTTCTGTTCGACGGCTGTAGGTTCTAAAAAACACGGGATTGGCTGCTGGAGCGGATTCTGGAAAAGTCGCACCCTGGCGTTTGCGTTCAAGTTCTTGAACCATAAAAATGACGAAGTTCACATAAATTTTAAATTGTACCATTTGTAAACAAATTTTACTCGGCAAAGTCTAATATTATTTTTAGTATAAAATATAACTTTAATTTGTAATTAATTATAAATCTATATAGGTAAAAATTACAACACTTCCTGGTGTTAGGAAGTACATACTTAGCGGGCAAGATGCCCGCACCACAAGATTTTGATGATTCAACTCAGTGGAAAACGCTGTATCCAAGGTTGAAACTGAATATTTAACTACTTATCTAATGTATTTTTATTCATTTGTAACCAAATTTCTAAACTCACCAATAACCACAGTTTAACACCATATCTCCCCCAAATATCACCTTTAAAATCTAGCCAGTTTCGCAATATATCCTGATTAATATAAGCTGATATCTCACTATTTCTATTTAACAACAATTTCCGCGCTTTTCTTTGCCAATATTTTCTAAATCCCAATTGTACAGGGACCATCATCCCACTTTTAGGACGATGAATAATACTATCTGGTAAAATATCACTAACTGCTTTTTTTAAAACTGCTTTTTCTTCTACTCCTGAAAGTTTATATTCTGGAGGAATTTGCATACTTAATGCAACTATCCGCTGATCAAATAATGGTGATAAACCTTGTAAATCTACTGCTTGAGTTAAGTTATTCACTTTTGTTAAAATCTGATCCGCACCTTTAAATTTAATATTTAAAAACATTAATCTATTCAAATAATTGATATCGGTATTTAAATCATGATAAAATACAGATGATTCATTTTTTAAACTTTGCCAAATTTCTGGTTTTAAAAGTTGTGGTAAATCTAAAGCGCACTTTTGAAAAGAGGTTAAATAAGCTTGTAATGAATCTTGATTATTAATAGAACCATATAAACTATTAATTAACATTGGTTGATTTTTTGGACCACCAAAACAAGGATCTCCCCCTTCTCCATTAAGAGTAATTTGGACATTTTCTCGCGCTATTCTTCCTATTAATAAGTTGGGAACTGTCAAAGGATCACCAATAGGATCATCTAAATAAGCCATGGTTTCTCGTAAATGTTCCCACATATCCCGAAAGCTAATTTCTAAAATGTGATGTTGGGTTTGACAATGTTGAGAAACTAAATTAGAAAATTCTAATTCGTTCGCAGTTTCTGCACCAAAATGAATAGAATAAGTATGAATTGGTGCAGAATGTAATTTTGCTGCTAGTGCGGTAATACTACTAGAATCTAAACCCCCAGATAGAAAAATACCAATTGGTTGATTTTCGGGTAAATATTCTTTAACAACTTGTTCAAGTAAAAAACGCAGGTTTTCACTATACCATTCTAAAGGTTGATTTGTGTCTATAATTTGTTCTTTTAATTGCCAATAATCATCAACTTTGTGAGATGGTATTTTTAGAAAACTACCAGGACGAATTTCTTTGATATCTTGCCAAAGTGTCCTTTCTCCAGGTACAAATGCACAACAAAGATAATCCCGTAATGCAACTAAATCTAAATTATTGGAACGATAAGGTGTTAAAGTTCTTAATTTTGGGGCTATCCAATAAGTTAAACCTGTGGTAGTATAATATAAGGTGCGACCACCAATAGCATCTCTAATTAAATATAATTCTTGTTTTTCACAGTCCCAAACTACTAAACTAAACATTCCTAGCAAGAGATTTAGACATTCAGAATTGTATTTTTCCCAAAGTTGTGCAACTATTTTTTGATCACTGCAAGTATGATTAATTTCAATTCCTAATTTTTGCAGTAATTCCCCTCTGTTACTTAACCAAATATCTCCAACTATTATAAATTTTTTACTGCCACTAATTGCAAATTTATCTAATTCAGAAATAACTGTAAATTGCTGATCTTGCCAAATTATATCACTGGTCAAATTATCTATTTTTCCGTAAGCTACACACCAACTAGAGTTAAATTTGATATTTTCTGAAGCAGACTGAGAATTTTTAAAGAAATTAAATAGCATTGGTTTTAGTAATTTAAAATTGATAATTGACAACTAAAAAATTATCAATTATCAATTATTAATTAAGATCTAAGCAGCAAAATTTGCAGCGACAAAATCCCAGTTTACCAAATTATCTAGGAAATTTTTGATAAATCCAGGACGAGCATTTTTGAAATCAATGTAATATGCGTGTTCCCAAACGTCAATGGTCAAAAGTGCTTTTTTACCATGAGCGAGGGGGTTTTCAGCGTTTGGTGTTTTCATGATTTTTAGTGTACCATGATCATCAACCAACCAAGCCCAACCACTACCGAATTGAGTAGCAGCAGCGGTGGAAAATTCTTCTTTGAATTTGTCAAAGCTACCAAAATCCTGTGCAATTTTAGCAGCTAATTCGCCTGTAGGAGCGCCACCACCGGCTGGTTTTAAGCAATTCCAGAAGAAAGAGTGATTCCAAACTTGAGCCGCGTTGTTGAAGATTCCAGCTTTAGCAGAGTCACCAAAAGCAATTTTAATTACTTCTTCCAAAGACTTGTGAGCTAATTCTGTACCATCAACCAGCTTGTTCAAATTATCTACATAAGCTTTATGATGTTTACCATAATGATACTCAAAGGTTTCAGCTTTCATGCCGTAAGACTCTAAAGCGTCAGAAGCAAAAGGTAACGGGGGTTGTGTAAATGCCATGTTATGAAATCCTCTCTTTACTGTTGTCTTGTTAAAAGCTATGAAAGAAGCTTCGGAAATTACAGGTTTTGTATGGTCTTGTTTTATATCCTCAAGGTCGGCACATAAAACTTAACATTGTTATTCTACTACTAAAGTGAAAATTTCCACGAATTAGCGAGAATTTACTTTTATTTTCTGAATTGTTGCACCAAAGTGTTATACAAAGTGCTGTAAATGAGCCGCAAACCCTTGTAGACTGGTAAAAATCCCTCCTTTTTAGTTCCTATTGCCGGTTTCATGTACATTTCGGTTCAAGGTCTCATAAATACTAGATAGTAATTTTTCTAACACTATTGCTCTAAATTCTTCATTATTCATGACCTCCATAAATATTTTTTCATTCCCGTCCATACGTTCAATAAAGAGGTTTTCTAGATGCTTTTCTAGCACAGGAGCAAAGTTTTCTTTAGTGTTGACTTGAGCAGCTTTTTTGATAGAATCATTAGCGATCGCTGTTGCAGTAATTTGTTCAAAAAACAGTTGATCTGCTAAGGTAAAATCTGTACTAAATCTTTCATTTAAAGAATTAATCAGTTGAGATAGAGGAACTTCTTGATCTAGTTGACGAGTTCCCACTGCTGTAGCACCTATTAACCCTTCCGCTGTACCTTCCTGTAAATTAATCTTACCTGCGCTGATTTTTTCCAAGCGATAAAATTTTAGTTCGATATCCCCAGATAAATCAATTCTGTTTACATCTTTAATTTTAGGTAATTTCTTAACTAAAAATCGTCCATAGGCATAAAGTTTTTCTAATTCTGAATCTTGATAAGGAATAATCTGAGCTAGGAATAAATAAAGATTACGGAAACTGGTTAATTGATTTTTAAATTGTTCTTTTTCAGGGTCTATAAGTTGTTGATATTTGTCCACAATTGGATCTAATAAACTATTTAATTTTTGATGTTCTTTTCCCGTCAAAGAAGTTTTAGGACGAAACCAAATTTCACACCACTGGTTAACATCTTTTTGGCTAAAAAGTTGCCATTCATAAAGTTGATAAGATAAATCATTTAATTGTTGTGGATCTGCATTTTCACCAATAGGAGTTTCCTCATAGTAGGGTTTAAAGGCTTTGTAAATGTCCTCTGGTTTATTCACAAAATCTAATATAAAGGTGTCGTCTTTCCCTGTGGTGGTGCGATTGAGTCGTGATAAAGTTTGCACTGCTTGGACTCCATCTAGCCTTTTATCCACAAACATGGTATGTAATAAAGGTTGGTCAAATCCGGTTTGAAATTTGTTAGCAACTAACAAAACTTGATAAGTCTCACTTTCAAATTTTTCGGGAATTTCTGATGTTTTGATCCCGTTCATATTCTCTTCTGTAAAAGTTTGATCTGGAAATTCATCAAGGTTAATAGAACCAGAAAAAGCTACTAAAGATTTGATATCCCTATAACCTTTTTCTTGAATATATTTATCAAAAGCTAATTTATATTTAACAGCGTGTTCACGGGAACGGGTAACAACCATTGCTTTAGCTCTTCCGCCGATTTTATGGCGGGTATGGTTGCAGAAATGTTCTATAATAATTTCTACTTTTTGAGTGATATTATGAGGGTGCAGTTCAATAAAACGAGCAATGGCCTTGGCCGTTTGTCGACGTGGTAAAGTTGGATCATCTTCGGAGGTGCGGACTAATTCAAAATATCGTTCATAGCAGGTATAATTAGCTAAAACGTCTTTAATATATCCCTCTTCAATGGCTTGACGCATGGTGTAAAGATGAAAGGGAGATTGACCATTTTCTCCCGGTTCATCAAATAGGAGTAAAGTCCTATATTTAGGAGTAGCAGTAAAGGCAAAATAACTCAGATTTGGTTGTTTACTGCGGGTAATTTGGTCTTTTAATAGTTGTTGTTTAGCCTCATCACTAATATCCCCTTCCTCAAATTCATCCTCTAAAAGTTGAGCCGCAATGACAGATTCAATACCATCTTTATTGAGGATTTTTCGCAATTCTGCGGCTGTTTCTCCACTTTGCGAGCTATGGGCTTCATCAACAATAATGGCAAAGCGTTTATCTTTGGTATTAATATTAATAGTTTTCCCTTTTTTAGCCAATGTTTCAATAGCTCTAGTAATAAAAGGGAATTTCTGAATAGTAGAAATTATAATTGGTACACCATCATTTAAAGCTTTAGCTAGTTGTTGAGTATTTTCATCTATTTTTTGCACAACTCCGGCTTTATGTTCAAATTGATAAATAGTATTTTGCAGTTGTTGATCTAATACGGTTCTATCAGTAATCACAACAACAGTATGAAATATTTTTTCATTTTGGTGATCATGAAGATTGGCTAATCGATGTGCTAACCAAGCGATAGAATTAGACTTTCCTGAACCTGCGGAATGTTGGATTAAATAATTATGTCCGGCTTTATTTTCTTGACTATGCTTAATAAATTTACGCACTACATTAAGTTGATGATAACGAGGGAAAATTAGGGTTTCTTTTTTCTGATATTTAATGCCTGTATCTGTGATAATTTTGATTTCTTTAACGTCAAGATGCAGAAAACGCGCCACTATATCTAATAGGCTATCTTTTTGTAAAACTTCTAGCCACAGATAACTAGTGCGATATTCTCCATGATTACCAATGGGATTTCCAGCACCGTGATTATGTCCTTTATTGAAGGGGAGAAAATAGGTATTTTCTTTAGCTAGTTTAGTCGTCATCCAAACTTGTTCACTATCTACCGCGAAATGGACCAAGCACCGTTGTTTAAAGGTAAATAGGGGATCTTTGGGGTCTCTGTCGGTTTGATATTGATGAATGGCTTTTTGGTAGGTTGACCCGGAAAGAGGGTTTTTTAGTTCAATACTGGCTATGGGTAAACCGTTGATACTCAGGAGAATATCAGGAATACCCCCGGTTTTAATGGTAACTTGGCGGGTAACAGTGAGGTGATTTTTCTGGTACAGTTTCAAGGTTTCCGGGTTCATGGTCGTGTTAGGTTGAAAATAGACGATTTTAAAGGTTTTACCATAACACTTGAAACCGTGACGGAGGACATCTAATATCCCCCGGCTTTTGAGTTCTTTGGTGAGGCTATCTATGATGATTTTTTCGGATTCATTGGCGCTGGCTTTGACTAAATATTTCCATGCTTCTGGTTGAGTTTGTTGGATGAAATTAATGATTTCCGTGGGGAAAAGAGCGGTTTCTGGGTCGTAGTTTTTGGCGTTACCTTGTTCGTAGCCACTGAGTTGCAGGAGTTCTTTTTCTATGATGTTTTCAAATTCGTGTTCTGTGTGCATTTTATTAATTGGGGTTGAGCCAGTTTTCTACTTTTAAATTAGGAATGCGAGAAAATTCACGAACATTGGCGGTAACGACAGTTAGATTTAATGTCAACCCATGGACAGCAATTAATAAGTCATTACTACCAATGGGAGTTCCTTGACGTTCTAAATGTGTACGCATTATAGCATAATTATGATCTACATCTGCCATTAATGGTAATATAGGAATCATGTTAAAAGCTAGTTCAATTCGTTTTTTTAATCGGAATGAATTGCTTTTTTCTGCGCCAAATCGTAATTCACAAGCTACAATGATACTGGTACAAATTTTTTCTTCACCCACTTTTTGAATTTGAGAAAAAATTCTCCCTGTTGGGTGTTTGACAAAATCAGAGAGTATATTGGTGTCGAGCAAGTATGAATAAGACATTTTTACAATTCAATATCATCTAAGGGTAATAATCCTTCATCAATATCGGGGAAATCTTCTTCAATGTCATCTAAGGTGGAAAAAGTTTCCAGGAGAGATTTTTTCTTATAGGGTTCTATGATGAGTTTTCCGTTATCTTCTCGGATAATTACTTCTGTTGTTGATAGAGTTAATTCTGGAGGGATGGTTAAGGTTTGGGTGTTTCCTGTTTGAATAAGCTTAATGTGATATTCTGTACTCATTGTGATTATCCTTTTTGGGGTTGTGGTTTCTGGGGTGAGGGTATAGCAATTTGGCTTACATCTATTTTACCTGTTACCGCGTTGGTAATTAGGGAGGTGCGATATTCTTTTAATAGTTCTATGGCTTGTTTGATTTTGGCTTTTTGTTGGTCAATTTGGGTTGTTTTTTGGTCTAAATGTTTGGAAATTTGTTTTTGTTCATATATAGGAGGAAAAGGAGTTTTTACTCTACTTATTTGTTCAACAGATAAGCCAGGTTGTGCCGCAGAAGTTGAATATTGATTTAGATTCATTGCTTTTAATAATTCTCCTAGCCAATACACATCAAAATTAATTGAAGGAGTAATAACTACTGCGTGTTCTGATGCCCAAAATTTTCCATTAGCATAATTAATGTTTCCACATAAAGCACCTTGCCGACCAATTAAAATATAATGGCCATCATGTGTATATGAATCAAAATATCCTCTTAATCCATTTCCTCCAAAAACAGGATATAGACCTTCTTTATCTATTTGTTGTGATATTATATTTTCACCACTTTTTAAACGTCCAATATATTGGAGCTTTTTAACTTCCCAATGCTTCGGAATATCACCCAACCACTCAACACCAGAATCTTTTATTGGTACGCTTGAATCTAGTCCTTTAGTGACAGCGTGACTGATAATTGCGGTGCGTTTTTCGTCGAGTTTTTCAATGAGGGTTTCTTTCTTTTTGATGAGTTCGTCTATTTGTTTGGTTTTATAGTCGAGAAATTGAGCGATCTTTTCTTGTTCATTTAGTGTGGGGGTTGGTAATCTTAGTTGTTTTAAATCATCTTGACTTAAATTAGGTTGTCCACCACCGGCAGAAAGTGCAATTAAATTAGGTCTGTGCATCCATAACCAGTAATAGAAGAAAGGTAAATGAAAAATTTCAGATTCGGAAAAGACATAACAAGCCTGATTAACTGTTGCATCAATTCCTAATATACCCAATCTTCCTATAGTTGCCCCATACATAGCAATTGCAATACTACCTTTTGGATAAACTTTTAACGCTGAGTGATTTTTCAAGGCTTCTTGTGTAACTTTTTGAGAAGTATCTTCAATTAAAGTTTCTCTAAGTTCTGATGTTGTTATCCAAGGAATATCACCATCATAAAAAGTTGAATTATCACTTTTTGGAGTTGTACCACTTCCTACGTTTTTAAATCCATGAGTTACTTTCCAAATATCCCAATGCTCAG
>B570J13888_100108_pt1 | contig 14075 bp, 10 predicted proteins | sample LakMenEpi30Jul08_FD_13888 | JGI IMG/M metagenome (IMG submission 13888)
TTAAAGCTTCCTTGCTATTAATTATACTTAAAATGCCTAATCTTCCTGATCTACCATCACTGCCATTGATCCCATTGCTACCATTGCGTCCGTCGTAACAATAATAAACTTTTTTAGTACATTGACGATTAGAATTACGATCACTTCCCTCACAGACTTCTTTCTCCCAACGTTGTTGACGACAAGAACAACCCACCGCACCTCTAGAACCCCTTCCACCCCTTCCACCTTCGCCACCAACAGCACGAATGGCAATTTTCTTTAAATCTGCCAAATTACTATAATAGACCGTAATATCGCCACCATTACCGCCATTACCGCCGTCACCACCATTACCACCATTACCACCATTGGGGGCATTAATATTATCCCGTCCTTCCTTCCGGTTGTTTCGACAACTAGGCCTAAAACCATCTTCTCCATCTTCTCCATCTTCTCCATCTTTCCCAGATAAGTCAAGATTGATCACTGAACCATCAGCATTTATCCCCTGAGTCTTACCGCTGCGTCCATCTCTACCACTACGGCCATTACTACCGTCTCTATTATCAGATCTAGCTATTTTTGATTCTTTAAGATTCGTTGGACAGACAACCGCACCAACAGCAGGTAATAAACTAGTAAATAAACAAAACGTCAGCAGAAATGGTAATTGATATCCAAAACTTTTATACATCATATTACACTTTTACCTTTGCGCCTTAGCGTGAGGCTAACCTATCCCTGCAATCAGCAATATTAAAAAAGTGGCCTTGTGTTTAACAAAACCACATTTAAGTAAAATCAAACTCTAACTAACGAGCTTGACCATGACTAGAAACCATATCAATAGGCTTCATCAAGTATAATTGTAACAACTGCCAAGCATGAGATCCATAAATTGGCAGTTTTTGGAAGAATTGGAAAAATTTAGGCGTATTAGAGTCAGAAATTGCTGCCAATTTTTCATTATTCTTGACGCAAACATCCAAACGTTCATAAAATACTGGGTTTTCCACATCCAACATGACTGGGAAGACTCTACCAGCGGTTTCATTGGTCTTCTTAATTACATGAATGTCGTACTCCCTTGCATCTAAACCCAAGGAAGCATAGAAATCTTTGCGTTGAATATCATTGAGATACATTGTAGCAAATACCGATAACAGGAAGAAGCGACTCCAAAGTTTTGCTTTCCAGTCATTCAACATTTGCGGTTGTGCTCTCATAATCGCATCAAAGAAATCCCCATGACGGTTTTCATCTTGACACCAGTTCTCAAAGAAACGGAAAATTGGATAAATCCGATCTTCAGGATGGGATTCTAAATGACGATAAATGGTGATATAACGCCAATAACCAATCTTTTCAGAAAGATAGGTCGCATAGAATATGAATTTGGGCTTAAAGAAGGTATAACTACGGCTTTTGGTCAAAAACCCTAAATCTAAAGAAAGATTAAAGTCTGACATGGCTTTGTTCAAGAAACCAGCGTGACGGGCTTCATCCCGTGACATCAGGTTAAAGCACTCTGCCAAAACAGGGCTTTTGTCCTTTAAGCGACGACCGAGTTCTTTATATAGCAAGAAGCCAGAAAACTCCGCTGTACAAGAACGTTCCAAAAATTCCACGAACAATTTGCGAGTTTCCCCGTCAATATGATCCCAGGATTGTTCAAATTGAGCATCCCGAACAAAATGATGGCGGTTATAATCAATGCGAAATTCTGCCAAAATCGCTTGTAATTCGTCTTCATTGACGGAAATATCCATCCGCGCCATTTCGTCGAAATCGGTTGTATAAAACCTTGGTGTTAAAAGGGTTTCTTTGGCGGGGGACTTAATTCCAGAACGGATTTCGTCAAAGCCTGGTTTTTTGAGGGAGTCTACCATGTTTTGATTTGCTCTTTTATCTTTCTTTTCTTGATTACACCAGAAAGCTGATCTTTATGCTCTCATAAGGTGCAAACTACAACAATTATGATTTTGTATGAAATTCAGTGTAGCAATATCTAGCCCAAAAATGAGCAGATAATTGATTAAGAGTTGCAAAAATCAACAAACAAGGATTTTCATGGTTAATAGAGGCTGGGAAAAGGTGCAGGTGAAATTAGCCAAAACCTGAGAAAATCATGTAGGCTTGAACAATATACCCTAATTTCAGATTCCCTGAATTATTGTTAGCTTAAAAGGATGTTAATTAATGCTCAACTTTTACTGCAATTTCAACGCTGTCAGCGCCGGCCTTTTTTAGACATTTACGGTGATTACCAACAGCGAGAAGTTCCCAATGAGTTAGCGCTGAAAATACAACAGGATAAAATGCTGCATCATCAGCGAATAGTCAAAAAGTTATGTTATTATGAACCTGATTATCCGCCAAAAGATTGGACAGCGGGCGCAGCAGCAACTATCAGCCTGATGCAGCAGGGAGTGAGTTATATTCGTCGCGGTGTCTTATTAACGACATATCGAGAAAAATATACTTTGCTCAGTCGCCCGGATTTACTTGTGAAACAGCCGGGGGAATCCCGTTTTGGCGCTTGGAACTATGTCCCAGTTGATATTGAATTGGGTAAACGTCCTAAACAAGAATATCAGGTGCTTGTGGCTTTTCACGCTGAAGTTTTGGCTACGGTTCAGGACGTGACTCTGAGTAAGGCCGGACTGATATTGCGGGATAAAGATCAAACTTATGTGGTAGATTTGGATAAATGGACACCACAAATGTTAGATATTTTAGATGAATATACTCAAGTTATCGAGTCAGTAGATGCACCAGAAATTTTTATTTCTCGGCAAAAATGCAGTCTTTGTCCTTGGTATAATTATTGCCATGATATTGCTCAAGCCCAAGAACACCTTTCTCTATTGCCCGGTGTTACACCAATTCGCTATACTCAATTACAAAATCTCGCTATTACTAGTTTAGAATCCCTGGCTCATACCCATCCTAGCACTTTGGAAAACCTGACAGGATTTGATCGGGGTGTGGCGGCTAAATTGGTTATTCAAGCTCAGTCTGTGTTCACAAAACAGCCCTTAATTCTAGCAAATTCCTTTTCTCAAGAATATCTCACCTTTACAGCCCCTATTGAACTTTATTTTGACATTGAAGCCCAACCCGATTTAAACTTAAATTATCTTTTGGGTGTTTTGGTGGTGGATAGGGTGGCTCAAAATGAACAGTTTTATTCTTTTTTAGCGGAAACACCGGAGCAAGAACAGCTAATTTGGCAACAATTTCTGAATTTAGTGAATCAATACCCCCAAGCACCAATTTATCATTTTTGCGCTTATGAGGTAGATACAGTGAAAAACCTTGGTAAACTCTATCGTACACCACACTCGCAAATCCGTCCTATACTGAGTCGGTTTATTGATATCTATGAGCAGTTAATTCAAAGTGTGGCCTTACCAATAGATAGTTATGCGTTAAAGGCTATTGCTCGTTGGTTAGGGTTTGCATGGCGTGAACAGGAGGCTAATGGGGCTAAATGTATTTATTGGTATGATAAATGGTTAGAAACAGGCGATCGCAGTTTATTAACAATTATTCAAGATTACAATGAGGATGACTGTCGCGCTACCCGCACGGTCAAGGATTGGCTAGTTAGCTTTTTTAAAGATCAGTCGAATAATATTAATTTATCACAAAGTTGACTATTTTATGCTCCGTCGTCCTCTCGTTTTCATAATACCACTAATTATTATTAGTTTTCTGTTTACTAATTTCGCCTCTGCCTCTTTAATGATCAATGGGATAGAGTTTATTGGAGAGGCTACTTTACCCACAGGTTTAATATTTCAAAAAACGGAAGTTGGCGGTTTATCGGGAATTACTTATGATGCCAAAAGCAATCTATACTACGCAATTTCCGATGATCGAGGACAAAAAGCCCCGCCGCGTTTTTATACTTTAACCATTGACCTGAGCAAGGGTAAATTAACGGATAATGATGTTATTCCTGTCAGTGTAACTAATTTATTAGACACCAATAATCGACCATTTGCTGTTGATACTACTGATACAGAAGGAATTGCTCTCACGGATAAGGATACTATATTTGTTTCTTCTGAAGGTGATGTAGATAAACTGGTAAATCCCTTTATTAAAGAATTTGCTTTGGCTTCTGGTCAAACAATTACTACTTTACCAGTTCTGGATAAATTTTTACCAGATTCCCAAAAACAAAAAGGTATCCGTAATAATTTGGCCTTTGAAAGTCTGACGATTACACCGAATCAAAAGTTCTTATTTACAGCTACAGAAAATGCTATAATCCAAGATGGTAAAGACGCTAAACCTGGTGTTGGTAGTTCTTCCCGGATTTTGGAGTATAATCTCTTAACTAAGCAGCTAGAACGGGAGTTTCTCTATCAGACACAACCAGTTACACCTTTTTTTAATTTTACTGGCAATTTTACCAGCGGCTTACCGGATTTATTGGCATTGGATAATGAAGGACATTTTCTCAGTATAGAAAGAAGTTTCACGGGTTTGGGATTTACAATTTTTCTGTTTGAGGTTTCCTTAGAAAAAGCTACGAATATTCGCAATTTAGACAGTATTGCTAAAGTTCAACCTGATAAAATCAAGCCAGTAGGTAAAAAACTCCTGTTGGATTTACGGACGGACTTTAGATGTATCATTAGATAATATTGAGGGAATGACCTTAGGTGCAAAACTACCTGACGGACAATCATCACTAATTTTAATCAGCGATAATAATTTTAATGGATTACAAAAAACCCAAATTCTGGCTTTTAAGCTGAAAACTGAGTCTCCTTTGGCTAAATTGACTAAATTTTTAGGGTACTTAAGACCTAATTTTTAGGAGAAGCGGAGGAAATAGACATCACCCATGCTTAAGCACACTGTATTTTTACTAAAGGGAGGGTTGTGTAGAATAAATAAACTCGCGCTTTCTCCTATGTTTCTCTTGTCCGGTTAAGACCGTGGAGGAGTATTTTTGTATCTCAATAAAGAGGGAAAGGATACAAATAAACTTAAGCGCATCCTCCGTAATATTCTACCTCTGGGAGTTTACCTACTCTGTACCTAGTGACACGCTGACCATCTGTTTCAAAAATGACCCGATAGTTTTGTTCGGCTTTATTTTTGGGGACAAAAGTTAGATAGTGTCCTGGTAGACCATTATAATGGGGTGTAACTTTAATTTGTCCAGGGTACAGTGATTTGATACGCGCTTCTGTATCACCAACTTTTGCACCGGAAACTGTAGTAATTTTTGGGTTGTCTATATCTATTCTCGCAATAACATCACTGGTAGCATATTTATCACGACGACTTTTAGTTTCATCTTTTGTTACCATAAATGAGACTCCATTGAGGTCTCCTTCTCCACTTATATAGTAACAAGCCTCGTCGTTACCACCATATTCAACATATAAACGAGTGTTGGCAGCAGCGGTGGCTTGAGGTATGTTCATACCTACTTTCACTGGTCCAATACTATTGATAGTTACTTTTGCTTGACTCGTGAGTTTTGTTTGTGCGATAACTGTACCGATTGTAACGGTATAAGTTGTTAGGGTAATGGTGGCAATTTTTAGTAATTTGTTTTTGTTGTTCATGGGTTTATTTTCTGGGTAGGGTAAGGTGTTATTGATTAGACATCCCTGAAAATTAAATATGCGTGACTTACAACCCTTTTAGAGACGTTCCATGGAACGTCTCTACATTTTGGAGATGTCTAACCTATTCTATTACCATTTTTTCGGCGCGACAGGGTAAATCTCCTTCAATAATTTGTAAAGACTAAATACCAACTAAGGCATTATACTCACCGTAAACTGCATGAAAATGAGGAGGTGGGTGATCACCAAAGAAAATTTTGATAACTATTCCGTAAAACCGTGCAACTTTAAATGAAATGACTCACGGATGATGGGATGTAGATCGCTCTTTTACTGAGATGTTAGGTGTGGGAGAGCGATAGCGCAAGTACTGACTTGTCAGGTCGCTTTTTGGGGACATTAAGTCTTTATATTTCTGATTCTTTAATTATGGCAAATATTGTTAATTTTTGTCAAATGTTTTCGTTGTGTAAGTCCTGTTGCTTTTAATATTCCCAATTATTTTCGTAATTTAGAACTAGCAGAATGATACTACTTAAAGCTAAAGCGTATAGTATAATTAATTGCCATCTGCAAAAATCCCATAGGAGTATAATACAAAATTTACCTAAAAAACCCAAACCAAAAGACTTTTGACCCCTTTCCCCTTCCCAGCTACAGCTTTTTTCCTGTTTAGCCTTGAGTAAAAGTGAACTTTATCCTAAAATAACCAGTAGGCATTTGGTGAAGCAGTTGATTTTAATTGCCCCTTTCCATCGACAATGAATCAACAGCAGTTAAAAGTAAGATAAGTCACCTGTGAGTAGCTCCTAGAAAAAAGCCAACAGCTTGATATTGGATGCTCAAAAAGGTAGGTTAGATGTTTTGAGTATCTTGAGAGTATGATGAAAACTATGAAAGCTGAACATATTGATTTTCCAGTGCTACACTCAGAATTATTCCTGCGTCATCGTCTACAGGTAGTAGAAGAACTGTGGGAATCCGTACTGCGGCAAGAATGCGGTCAAGAAATGGTTGATCTTTTGCGTCAACTGCGCGACCTATGTTCCCCAGAAGGACAAGCCACAAACGACCTCGCCGCCTCTGCTGTAGAATTGATTGAAAAATTGAATATCAATGAAGCAATTCGTGCAGCCCGTGCCTTTGCATTGTACTTCCAGTTGATTAATATCATTGAGCAGGAATATGAACAAAAACAGCAATTAAACCGCCATACAGCCCAAGTTGATCAAGAAAACCTCCCCAGTATAATTTATTCATCTAACCATCAAGAGGAAGAATCACCAGTATCTTTCGTCACAGGTAGTGACTTAATGACCTCGGAAACTTCCCAAAAAGGTACATTCGCGGCTTTATTTCCCCTGTTATTTAAGTTAAATGTCCCACCCCAACAAATTCAACGCCTAATTTCCCAACTGGATATCCGCTTAGTTTTCACTGCACACCCGACGGAAATTGTTCGTCATACTATCCGGGATAAACAGCGTCAGGTGGTACATTTGTTACAAAAAATGGATGAAGCTGAATTTAGTGCTGGTAGCTATCCTTGGGAAAGCTTAGAAGTAAAAGAAAGATTACTGGAAGAAATTCGCCTCTGGTGGCGCACCGATGAATTGCATCAGTTTAAACCAACGGTTTTAGATGAAGTAGATTATGCCCTTCATTACTTCCAGGAGGTGCTGTTTGATGGTATTACGCAACTATACAAACGTTTTAAATATTCCTTAGCGGAAACCTTTCCCTGGTTACAACCACCGACAACAAATTTTTGCTCCTTTGGTTCTTGGGTAGGTTCAGATCGAGATGGTAATCCCTCAGTAACACCAGAAATAACCTGGAAAACCGCTTGCTATCAGCGAAAAATGGTTTTAGAGCGGTATATTAAGTCAGTGAAAGAGTTAGTCGCCTTATTGAGTGTATCTATGCACTGGAGTGATGTCCTGCCAGAATTGCTAGAATCTCTGGAGTTAGATCAATCTCAGTTAAGTAGTGTCTATGATGATCTATCTTTGCGTTTTCGTCAAGAACCCTACCGCCTCAAGTTATCTTACATCCTCAAGCGCCTGGAAAATGCCCGCGATCGCAATTTGGCTTTATATAATCGAGAAACGCCAAATAATGAAGATGCACCTATGTACCGTTATGGTACAGAATTTTTAGCCGAATTATTGTTAATTCAACGCAACTTAAAAGAAACAGGTTTAAGTTGTCGAGAATTGGAAAATCTCATCTGTCAAGTCGAAATCTTTGATTTTAATCTGACTCAATTAGATATTCGTCAAGAATCATCCCGTCATGCTGATGCTTTAAATGAAATTCTCGAATATTTACAGCTTTTACCCCAACCCTACAACGAATTATCAGAAGCACAAAGAATAGCTTGGTTGACTTCAGAATTACAAACTCGACGGCCATTAATTCCCGCTGAATTACCATTTTCAGAAAAAACCAATGATGTAATTCAAACCTTCCGAATTTTGCGATCGCTCCAACAAGAATTTGGCATTAAAATCTGTCAAACTTATATTATTAGTATGTGCCGTGAAGTTAGCGATGTACTAGAAGTTTTACTCTTAGCCAAAGAATCAAGTTTATTTGATCCTGTAGTTGCAGTAGGTACAATTCGCGTAGTTCCTCTTTTTGAAACTGTAGAAGACTTACAACGCTCTAGAAGTGTGATGAAAGAACTGTTTGAACTGCCTTTATATCGGGCAATGTTGGCTGGTGGTTACGCCGCAATTAACAACAGCGAAGAACAAACACCTCCATCTATTGCTACTCTTAATCCTAACTTACAAGAGGTAATGCTAGGGTATTCCGATAGTAATAAAGATTCAGGATTTTTAAGTAGTAACTGGGAAATTCATAAAGCTCAGAAATCACTCCAGAAAATCTCCGAAAGTTATGGTGTAAATCTGCGGATTTTCCACGGTCGAGGGGGTTCTGTAGGCCGTGGTGGCGGTCCTGCTTATGATGCAATTTTAGCCCAACCAGGTCATAGTATTAGTGGCCGAATTAAAATTACTGAACAAGGAGAAGTATTAGCTTCTAAATATTCCTTGTTAGATTTAGCTTTGTATCACTTAGAAACCATCACTGCTGCTGTAATTCAAGCCAGTTTACTAGGAACAGGGTTTGATGACATTGAACCTTGGAATGAGATCATGGAAGAGTTATCTCATGCGTCGCGTCAACACTATCGTAACCTAATTTATGAACAACCTGATTTTATTGACTTCTTCCACCAAGTCACCCCCATTGAAGAAATCAGTCAATTGCAAATTAGTTCTCGTCCAGCCCGTCGTCCATCTGGTAAAAAAGATATAGGTAGTTTGCGAGCGATTCCTTGGGTATTTAGTTGGACACAAACCCGGTTTTTATTACCTTCTTGGTATGGAATTGGAACAGCATTACAAGAATTTTTGGATGTAGAACCAGAACAACATTTGAAATTACTCCGCTATTTTTACCTGAAATGGCCATTCTTTAAAATGGTGATTTCTAAAGCCGAAATGACTTTAGCAAAAGTAGATATGGAAATGGCACGTCACTATGTTGATGAATTGTCAAACCCCGAAGATAAACCCCGATTTGAGAAAGTTTTTGAGCAAATTTCTAGCGAGTTCTTTCTGACCAGAGATTTAGTTTTAAAAATCACAGGACACCAAAAACTATTAGATGGTGATCCAGTATTGCAACGTTCTGTACAATTAAGAAATGGGACAATTGTACCTTTAGGATTTATCCAAGTTTCCCTCCTAAAACGTCTACGTCAATCGAAAAATGCGCCCACAACTGGAGTAATTCACTCTCGTTACAGCAAAGGGGAATTACTGCGAGGAGCATTATTAACTATTAACGGAATTGCTGCTGGTATGAGAAATACAGGTTGATGAAAGGTGACGTAAAAAGAAGACAATAAGTTTAATAAATGTCTCTCTGTAAATAGTTAGGGCTTGTGGTGCGGGCATCTTGCCCGCTATATATGTAACTCATAACATTAGTAAGTTATATGACAAATTTTAACAATAATTTATACATAGTAAATAGTTAGGGCTTGTGGTGCGGGCATCTTGCCCGCTATATATGTAACTCATAACATTAGTAAGTTATATGACAAATTTTAACAATAATTTATACATAGTAAATAGTTAGGGCTTGTGGTGCGGGCATCTTGTCCGCTATATATGTAACTCATAACACTAGTAAGCTATGTGACAAATTTTAACAATAATTTAGATATATCTGAACTTTATTGAATTATACTCTACACAGTGCATTATCCTTCATCTTGTTAAAAATGAACAGTAATTCATCTATGTCGGTAGAGTCAAAACAAGAACTCTTGTTTTTGTCGTCAGAAGTGAAAAACGGAAATATATTGCCAGAAAAAAGCCAATTTGGCGATAAAATTCCCAATAATCATCAGGATTTTTGGCAATTATGGAACTCACATCAAAGTTATCTTTACAACTGTTGTTTAAAATGGCTCAACGGTAATTCCCATGATGCGGAAGATACAGTAAATCACGTAATGCTAAAAGCTTGGACTCAATGGACACAATCTACAAATGACATTGAACATCCTAAATCGTGGTTAGCTCAAATTACTTATAACTGTTGCATAGATGTGTCTCGAAAACGTCAATTAGAAGTTACAACAATTGATAATATTGACGACACAATACTTATTCCTAATTTACAACTTCCTGAATCCCAGCTTTTGAATGTGGAACTGAAGGCATATCTCAAGTATAAAATTGCATCTTTACCCGATAGATTACGCTATCCTTTTATTTTACGTTGTTGTCAAAACAAATCCTATCCAGATATCGCTAAACAACTCACCATTTCTGAAGAGAACCTTCGTAAACGTATTCAAGAAGCGCGAAGGATTCTAAAACGGGATTTAAATAAATATCTTGCGGGGGAAGATAACACTTCTTTTGATTCCTTTTCATCATTAAAAATCGTGATTCCAATAGTACAAGAAATTGACTACAAAGCAAGTTTTATATGTCTGGAAGCCTTACCGCATCATTGGTACAATTCACAGATTCATCTGGTATAAAGATGAATACTCAGTTATTTATAGAGGAAAAATCAGCCAGACAACAACAGAAAATTATCACTTTAAACAAGTACATTGAAAAATATCCTCAAGGATGGGAAAAAAGATTAGAATTAGCTGATTTACTTTACGAAATAGGAAACTGGCAACAAGCCGTTATCGCATATAATCAAGTAATTGTACGACAACCTCAACTACTTGATGTCCATCTAAAATTGGGGAAAATATTGCAGTTAATGGGACAAAAAGAAGAGGCTTGTAAAGCCTATAATACAGCCCTATTTTTGTCTGAAAATCCAGGAAATCAGCATCATATACAAGGATTAATTGCAGTTTGCGAAGGTGACAATGAAAAAGCTCTCACAGCCTTTAATTTAGCCACAAGTTTACAACCTGATCAAGTATTTCACCGACTGGCTTTGTCACAGGTATATCAAAATGTAGAAAATCCCCTGGGTATTCTCCGCACTCTAGAGCCGGTTTTAGCAATCAATCCAGATGATGTTATGTCCCTGATTTACAGCTATGATGCCCTAATAGCGGTGGGGGATATACAAACAGCAAAGGAGAGGTTTAACAGCCTTATAGACCTAGCTGGTGATGATTTTCGGGTAATACAACGACAAATTGATCAACGTTTGCTGGCGAGAATTGTATCCGCTGAAGAGGGGAAAATCACTAAAAAAATGATTACCTCCTTACTAGTAACAATTCCCCATTGTGTTGAAGTCCATAAATCCTTAGCCTACTATCACATTTTACGAGGGGATTGGGCGCAAGGGGTGGAGATATTAGCCAAATTTACCACAGAATCCCCCAATTATCCTTATGGTTGGTATTATTATGGGCTGAGTTTATTCCACACAGGGAAATACCAGCAAGGGGTGGAAATGATGGAGAAAGGGTATTATCTGTATCCCCATGACCGGAAAATTTATCAGGGTTTGTGCGAAATTTTACCCCTTGCACCTCATCCAGAGAAGAGTAAAACGATTCTTGCTTCCATAGTGGAGGAGATGTTAACGCGCTTTCCTGAATGCTGGAGTATGTGGACAACTGCGGGGCGGGTATTGGTGGAAAATTTTCCAGACATTGAAAGGGGTTGTCAGGTTTCCGAGCAGGGGACAAAACTACAACCCCAGTTAGCTGATACTTGGTTGCGTCATGGCCAGGTGTTGATTTTGGCTCGTCAAACCGGGAAGCCGTGGAAGCTTTAAAAAAGGCATGGGAGCTTTTACCAGATGGAGGTTATTTGCAATCCGTACCGGCGGCGTTTTGGTTGGGGGAAAGTTATCGAGTTTTGAAAAATGCTAAGGCTAGTAAACGGTGGTGGGAGGTAGCTGCTCAAGGATGTCAGGAATTGAAGTTATTTAACCCAGCCATGGCTGATTACTGGTTAGGGAGGGTGATGTTTCGCTTGGGGGATAAGTCGGGGGCTAGACAGGCTTATAAAGGGGCTTTGAGTCAGCAGTTATTGTATCCGGTGCGTGGAGAGGTGGAGGGAATTTTGGAGAAGCTTAAAAGGTGAGAGGGGTAAGGGTTATGGCGATTTAGTCCAGTTTTTTTTGGGGGGGGAAATTTGCCGGTAACTCGAAAAATTCACAAATGGGGGGGGTAAAACGTCTAAATAGTGTGGGAAGAAAAAACCCACAATTACATTCAACTTATCAAGGATTTTTGAGGATGAAATCTCTAACTAGAGTTTTTACTGCTTTTCTATTGGCTATAACCATCGCCTTCGGTGGTTTTTCTGGCAATGCCCATGCTCAAGTGGGCGCTAACGTCAGTGTTAGAATTGATGTTAATAGAACCATAGATCAAGTTTTAGGGCTAGTCACCTCGACACAGAAATTTCAAATGGTGATAATTAATAAAACTGGGAATACTCTTACCCGTGCGGGTGCTTACAATAAGCTAGGAAATTGGGTTCTTGGTGATGTTCCTTCATTAACGGCTCAATATAGAGATTGGACAGAGAATGGTGCTGGGTATTTTACCTTTGCTTCTAACTATGCAGTTGGAAATACTGGAAAATATTTCCAATTTGGAGCTTCATGGCCTCCCGTAGGAAGAAGAAAAATTAATCTCTGTACAATAAATAGCCCTGGCAACAGTCCTGCAGAAAAATGTTGGGATAATATGTCAGATGCTAATGACAAAAATGTGAGAAATGGTGAATTCTCTGGTAGAGCGTTGATGGGCAATAAAAATGGCAAAGTTCAGTGGATATATGAAGTGAGATAACTTGATCTAATTGATCTAAAAAGAGGTAGGTATGTTTTTTCCTACCTCTTTTTTAGTAGTTGCTGATTTTGAAAAATTTGTCATTTTGAGTTAACTAAGGATATCTAATTTATGAAATCTCTAGCTAAAGTTTTTATTGCTTTGTTGTTGACTGTAACTATTGCCTTTGGTAGTTTTAATACTCGTGCCAACTCTTCACCTATAAGTTATGTAGACCATAATCAAGTTAGTTCATCTGATCTACAACCGCAAATTCTTCCTAATCAAAGTATAGAAATACCAATGACCATAACCTATAAAAGGATTGTTGAAATAGCTAACAAAACTCAATGTATTCTTAGACCTGTAGGTGTTTATAATAAATCTTTAGAATGGCCTCTCGGTGATGTCGGTTCATTGCGACTAGTCGCTGAAAGATTTAATAGTGATACTTTTTCTTTTGCTTCTAATTATCGAGTTGATTGTGGAATAGGTAAAGAAAAAAGAAATTTACAATTTTCGACTTCATTAGATACTCAAGGCAATAAAAAAATTAATGTTGGAGTTATTAATCAAAATGGCAATCAGCCAGCAAAATCAACTTGGGATAAAATGACAGATCCTAGTGATAAATCTCTCCTTAATCATTCTTTTGGGGTTAATGCTTTCATTAGACAAAAAGACCAAACATCAATCTGGCTGTTTGAAGTTGTAGAAAAATAATAACTTTTTTTGTGGAGTTTTTTCTGGATTCTGGATCATGACACCTCCTTTACGCCGTTTAATTATTTTAGCTGAATTTTAACCTGTATAGTGCGATAGCGAAGAGATCCACAGGAATCGCTGATCCTCTAGAGTGCGTTAATAGAATTTAACGCACCATTCCACATTTTCCACAACTACATGATATTAACAGGATCAACATCAATTGCCAAACTCACAGAAGCGGGACAAAGCGATCGCACCTCTGGCCAATCTGGTAAATTTGGTAAAGCATCAGGAGCAAATTTAAGTAATATTTGCCAGCGATAACGGTTTGCAACTCGTAAAATATTAGCCGGTACAGGTCCTAATATTTCAACCCCATCTTTATCATGCAAAAATGTAGCGATAATTTGGGCTGTGTTTTGGACTTGAATCGCATCTAAACTACTTAAACGCAATAAAATTAATCTTCCATAGGGAGGATAATTTAGAGCTTG
>B570J13888_100120_pt1 | contig 12978 bp, 9 predicted proteins | sample LakMenEpi30Jul08_FD_13888 | JGI IMG/M metagenome (IMG submission 13888)
AGTTTAAAGATTCATTTTGTAATTCTAAAGCCAATTGTCTAGCAATATTAGATAAAAGTCTACTTATATCATTATACAAATCCTCTCTCCAAGCAAAATTAGCTTTCATTCTATCAAATTCAGGATTGGAATTAGCCAGAAAAATATTATCTTTCTTTTTAAATGTTTCCTCTCGGAGTTTCTGCATTTCCTGATCAACGATTTCTAGATATCCTTCTCGAAATTTCTCTATTTGAGTTAAGGAATTAGCGGTTAAATTGTCTAAAGCTTTATTGATAATATAAGCATCATAGTATTTTTGTAAATCAGCTTTAATAATTAACCATTTTTGATTCCACCATTCTGCAAATAAAACCCGTTGATTGTTTTCTGCAAATAGTTTTGCTTGTTCTGGATTTTCTGGATGATTCTTACTAACTATCGTATAAATTTCTTCGGAAGTGCTAATAATTGTATTTAGAGAAACTTCACACCGTTTCTTTAAAATAGCGACTCTTTCAGTATTAATATAATTAAAGATTTTCTCTTTGATTTCAGGAATACCTGTAGCATATTTTTTGAGATTTTCTTCATCAGCAATACCAGTTAATCTCTGTAAATGAGATTGAATAATATTTGCATCTCCAATTTCTAATTTAGTTTGTTCTCCAGCTATATTATTTAATATCAAATATGCACCAGCAGAACCAGAAACAATTCTATGATTAGGTAAATTTGCCCGTTTTAACCAGTCTTGAGAAGCTTCTTGAATGTGGGTTTTCATTGCTTCTGCACTACCTAATGAATCAATGCGACTTAAAAATACAAATAATTTATCAGCAACGGTAACGTTTTTATCACCTTGTTCTGTAAATTTAATAATTTCTAATTCTTTTTCTCTGAGACTGGTAAAACGCTGTACTAATATCACAGCATCACAATCTGATAACATTTCTTGTGCTTCGTCAACGTGCTTTGCTAAACCTGAATCTAAACCGGGAACATCATAAAAAACAATCCCTTCAGCTTGTGCAAGTTTGTTAGTATAAAGTCTCGCTTCTAATACAGCATGAGCATATTTTTCATCTGCTACATATTTTTTTAAAGGTTCTCGAATATCCTCTAATCTAGTAAATGGAAAAGTTCGATTTCCTTCTTGTCTCACTTGTTGTAAAGTGATTTCATTGGTGTGAATAGTATTAATATCTTCTTGCGCTTTAGCTTTTTCTAGTTCTTTGAGTAGCTTAATAAATTCATCTTCTGTTTTTGCTTGTACTTCTAGTTTTTGTTCAGATTCATTTTGCACTGAATAAATTTGTGTGGTGGTAAATGTACATCTTCCTCCTTTAGCTGGAAGTAAATCACATTCTAACCAAGCATTAACAAAGGTACTTTTTCCGGCTTTTTCTAACCCGACTACTGCAATCCGAAATTCACGTTTTTTGAGTCTTTCTAGTTGACGACGTGCGGGTTGTGCTTCTTGTAATAGGATTTGTTTTAATTTTTCGGGAACTTCTGCTTGAGGTAAGTTGGCTAAATTAACCGCGTGTCTTTGGATGTTTAAAGCGTCGGTTAGACGGGTTTCATAGTAGGAAGATGCTGTTTTCCAATCCATTTTGTAGATACTCCTTAAATACGGTTAAATTTTTCTAAACCAGATACAGATAAATATTCTAGACAAGCTAATTGTCTAACAGTACCTTGTCGTCCATCAGTAGGCAGATTTGTTTTTAAGATATATCTCACTTTACTACCAATCATTTTCTCTGCATCATCAACACGAATATTAATTCTCACATAAATTTCTCTTTCTTCACTTACATTTGTAATATCTTCATTGGTTGTCGATAAAGACTGATCAATACTATCAGTAATAGTCTCATTTTCTGCACTTGTACATAAAAAATATGAAGCATTTTCTATTAATGTTTCTATCTGAAAAACATCAATTGGATCATCTTTTCTTATATTTCTTTTCATATTTCTTTTGATACTTATTACCACAGATACAGGTACAACAAGACGCAAGGCTATGCGTGCGGAAACTTTTTGTGGTGGTAATAGTAAACTTTTGTCATTTTCTTTTTCTTCTTGTTCTTCTTTCTTCTTTTGGAGATATATCAGACAAGAAGGAACGCCTACAATTAAACATCCTATTACAACAATTTGATATAATTCCATCTTTTCTGTTTCCTCGTTTTTAGGTAAATCAAATGTGCTATTAATAATTTCTTGAGATACATGAAACACTTTGTTAATAATTTCTTGTAGCTTATCAGCGATATCTTCTATACCTTCATATTGTTTTTTATCCTTTAGGTGTTTTGTTAAAATCTTAATGACATCCGATGATATAGATGATGATATAGATAAGTCATCACTTAATGATCCATAATCTTGAATCTGAAAACGTTGACAAATTTCTTTAGCTTTTAAAGCATCTGGAGCAAGTAAATGAATTACTCTGGGTAGAACTCCTTTGCTATCACCTTTTATTTGTTTATAAACTGAATCGAAAACCTCTTGATAGAGGTCTTCCATAACTTGTTCTGGGGAAGATACTCTTTTTCCGTCATTCATGTTATTGAGTTCTTTGGATAAATTTTATTTAGTTTCCCAATTTCAAGCCAGAAAATTCTTCTTTTAAGTTCTCAGCTTTTTCTTGCATAGGTAGCCATACATTTTTTTGTTTTTCATAATCTATGGTAATTTCTTGGTTTGCTTTATCAAGTCTTTCTTGATATCGGTCAATAATATCATTCTGGATTTTGTCTACATTTTTTTTTAGAACATCAATTTGCTCTAATAACCATTTAGTTATTTGATGAACTATTCCTTCCTGTCCATCTTGAATTTGGCTTATCCAGGTTTCAAATAACTCTCCTAAACTGGGTATCACAGCATTATCACTAAGTCTTGGAGTATAGTCAATATATTTCTTTTGCTCGACGACACCTTCATATATAAAATCATTGAAGAATCCTTTAACAGTACCACCAAGCCAGTCCCAACCAGACTTTCCTTTAGTATTTCTCCGGTGTGCTTCTTGTATTGTAATCTTGGTTTGATCTATCCCATATCCCGTACTCAGGGTTTCTTTCTTTTCTAACCAAGTTCTTTCTGTAATTGTAAATCCTGCTCTAAACTGAAAATTAAATTCAAGTTTCTTATCAACTTTACTCAGTTCGGAATCAGGAAATGTTATTGCCATATTAGATGCTATGTCATTTGTTCTTTTTTCAAGATAAGATAAATGGCAACGGAGCAATTCAGAGACTGACTCAAAAATTCTATTTAATTCTTGCTTAGATATTTGCTTCAACACATCATTTATAACAATATTTAGGTGTAAAGCTAGTTGATTGAGTTCGTCATTGAGTTGTTTGAGTTTCTTTTTCTCTGCCTCTGTTTTTGCTTCTATTGTTGTACCATTTTTAGCAACTGAAGCTGTATAGTCTAAATCAACTAAACGCTTTAAGCAACTTTCTAGTAATTTTACTTGTATAACATCTGCTTTTTTTAAATTTGGACTGTCTAGACTTACTCTTCCAGTTTCTAAAGACTTTACTACTGCTTCTAATATTTCCACGAGCCCCCTTGTTAATTCAGTAGACCATGCAAAAAGTGGAAATAATTTTTGATTCAAATCACTATATGGTTCGATACGCTGGAGTTCATTAATTATCTCTCTGATATAAGTTACAAGATCATCATCTGACTCTTCTGCTAAAACTTGTTTAACTTTTATCTCTAGTTTTTCAAACGGTTCTCTTAAGTTTTGATCGCTAACTTTCAAAAAAACCTTAAGTGATGATCTAATGTTTGATATATTTTGGCATTCCTGTTTATAGCGTTCTTCGGAACTATTAAGAATGGCTGTAGTTGTTTGTAAAGCCCATCGTCCGATAGCATCTCCAGCAGCTTCATTAAACCGATTTATAATTTCTGGTATTACTAGCTTTGGAAAATGTTGTGTAATATGATCCTTCAAATTTTGCTGAAATTCTTCAGCATAAGAAATTTTCCACAATCCTTCAGCAAATCCAATTTGATTTTGTTTAGACCAGTCTTCTGGTAGTGATGACAAGTTTTTTCTGTATTTCTTATCAATTAATCCAGTGAACTGTTGTGCTTTTGTACAAATATCAACTCCTTTTTGTGCTTTAGCAACTCTACTTTTATCATGTTCAGTCCACTTCTCTTCATTCTTGGATAAATCTTCTAAAACATCTTCTAATGATTCTTCGATTGCTGTAATTTGAAGAGATAGGAAAGCTGGTAATGTACTAAGTTTTACTACTTCTAATTTCTCAATTTCTTCTGTGTGTTCCTTTAATCGTTCAGTTAATTCATATTTAATACTACGTTCAGTGTTTTCAACAAACTCATTTTCTGACTCTGGCCAATTTTTATCTGCTTTGAAAACATCAATTTTATTCAAAACAAAAAGCATCCGTGCAGGAGAACCACCTAAATCTTTTACCTGAAGTACAACTTGACTCAATAACTCTTTTACTTTCTGTTTATCCGTTTCTGCACTGTTGTATGTAACTATACACAAAGCTTCTCGACATTGTTTAATAACATTAATATTGCCTTTATCACCTACATAGGCTAAACCAGGTAAATCGAGAATCCTTACCTTTGTTGCTGGTGGTAGTTGCAACTGAGATTCTTTTAAAAGTCGAAAAGGGTAAGCAATTGTAGATTGTGGACAGGCTAAATTTGGTTGTGTTTCTCTATTTTTGATATGACTTTTCATCGCCTGATCAAGACGTTGATAAATTTTATCGTCACTAATTCCTCTCCATTCTCCACACTCCCATAACGCCCCCGGTGTTTCATGAATGATGAGAGATTTTTCTGTATTGTACTCAATTGTCACGGCTCCAGCACTCATTTCACTGACTGCAACCGGGACTATTTCTGCTCCACATAGCAAATTAACTAAAGTGCTTTTACCGCTACTTGTAGTCCCTGTTGTAGCCAGCGTGAGAGTAGGATTTTGCAGTTCATAAATTAGCTGAGTTAAAGCCTTTTCTAAGTTGTTGGATAGTTCTTGAATTTCCGGCTGATAACTCTCTGGTAGGTGCTGAGATATTTCTGTGTGAAAGTTATTCCAGTATTGAGCCAGTAGCTTCGCTTTAAACTCGATTTCTTCAAATACTTTGTATACTGAGTTGCTCATATTGCCAAATCCATAGTTGGTTACTTTGGGTTTTGTCTGGTTGAAAATCCTATTACGTAGTATATACATAAAATATTTAATAAAGCAAGTCCAAATAAAAAATAGGTTAATAACAATACCTTCACTGGAATTTGGTGACAAGTTTAGTCAAGGTTCCTGACTTATCTGGTTATCTCATTCCCATACAGAGTATGGGGTGAGATATACGCACATTTAATTTTCACCAGATGTTTATTGGCAAAAATTCCCCTTCTTCCCTACTACCTAATTTAAAACTGCTCTAAATACTGATTAAGATCCTCAATAACGCGGGTAAGTTCCGCTTCTGTTGTCAACCTAATACCTAAATTGCGAATTGTTAACAAAACTTTAGCCGCAAAGGGGGTAGGCCAGATATTAGGATTACAAAATATCTCTACAAATACATCCCCAGTATAACGATACTCTAAGGAAGGTTGAGGACTAACTTTACCTGTACTGGGGTTTTAGCCGCAACAGCTTTGAGGCTTTTCATTAATTCATTGATTTCTGCTTTTAATTCTTGCGCTGCTTGGTGTGAAAAACTGAAGGAAACAGAACCTTCTACTAGATTTAGTGTTAGAGGTACAGAAGACATAAGCTACTTATTAAAAATAATTCGTAATTATCCATATTACCTGAAGATGATCCCAAATACCCGACTTTTGACAGAAGTTGAATATCTGTTTCTACAATAAAGAGATTAATTCTTAATTAGCAATTTTTGATCTATTTCTTATATATTTATTCCTAGAAATAAATACTTATTGTTGTACAGTAAGAGTTAAAGAAAACAAATTCTTCATTCTTTTTTCCGCAAATGACAATTATAAATATATGACTTACGATAACCGCACTGAAGTTAGAAAAGTTTTAATTATTACTCTCCTGCTGAATGTATTCGTCATGGGTTTAAAAGCCCTTGTAGGTTATTGGACAGGTTCTTTAAGTTTAATGGCCGATGCCTTGCATAGTGTAACCGATAGTGCTAATAATGTCTTAGGATTAGTTGCTATTAAGTTTTCTTCACCATTACCAGACCGAGAGCATCCTTATGGACATAATAAATTTGAAGCGGTGGGAGCTTTAGGTATTGCTGCATTTTTAGGTATAGCCTGTTTTGAAATTGTCCAAGGTGCAGTAGAAAGAATTATTAAAGGTGGTGAACCTGTGAGAGTATCACCTCCAGAACTGTGGTTATTACTGATTGTGTTAGGAGTAAATATTTTTGTAGCCTTTTATGAACGTAATGTGGGGAGAAGAGTAGGTAGTTCCATTTTAGTCGCTGATGCTACCCATACTATGAGTGATGTTTGGGTGACAATCTCGGTTATTGGTGGTTTAATTGGGGTTTGGTTGGGTTATCAATTGTTGGATGTGCTACTGGCTTTCCCAGTGGCTTTACTGGTATTTTGGAGTGGTTGGTCAGTGTTAACAGAAAATTTACCTTGGCTGGTAGACCAAATGGCGATCGCTCCAGAAACTATTCATACAATTACAGTATCAGTACCCGGTGTCCTTAACTGTCATGATATTGCTTCCCGTGGTGTCATCGGTCGTCAAGTGTTTATAGAAATGCACTTAATTGTAGATGCACGCGATGTAGAAACGGCTCATAACATTACAGAAGAAGTAGAAAGACAACTAGAACAACGTTTCAGTCCAGTTAGAATCTTAATTCATGTTGAGCCACCTGCATATCAGTCTGAGCGCGTAACCTTTGAGTCTGAACAAACATAAACCAAAATAATTTTATTTTTCCAACCTGACCGCATACCAGTGTAAATATTCTCCAGTCCCCACATCTAAATTACAACTTGTATCTAGCAAATATTGTGCTTGTTCGCTGACGGACTGAAATTTTTGTACATCCAGTGGTAAATCCTCCCGTAAAATTTGTGATAAGGTTGTTTCCAGTTTGATTAATAACTCAGCCGCAGTGAGAAATTGTTCTGGCTGATTTGTTTCTAAAACAACAAAATCGTCCTGCTGATACATTAATTGATTTGGCATTTTTGGTAATTGTAATAAGTAATTGATAATTGGTTTACCACTAACAACTGACAACTGACAACTGACAACTGACAACTGACAACTGACTAAGATGGATACACTGGTAATGTAAAATGAAACCATGCACCACCGTGGGAAGATGAGTCTACCCAAATTTGACCGTAATGGGCGCGGATAATGCGTTGACATAAACAAAGGCCAATTCCGTATCCATCTGTACCTTGATCCCGTTGGAGACGAACAAGATTCTCAAAAATACGATCGCGGTCTTCTTCGGGAATACCAGGACCCGTATCACCAACCGTAAATTGAACTTTTTGGCTAGTGCGATGTAGTCCTGCCACAGTAATTATACCACCAGCGGGTGTATATTTAATTGCATTATCCAACAGATTAACCAAAACTTGGCGAACTCTTTCAGGATCAGCATACACATAGGGTAAATCTTGGGGAATATCTACTTTCACCGTTTGGGATTTAGCAGTATAGCGATCGCTCAATTCCGCCAAAACTTGTAAACACAGTTCTCCTAATTGTAACCTTTGTGGGATAATGGGTAATTCCGTATCCTCACCCCGCCCCAATTGTAACAAATCAGCAATCATCCGATCAATAATTCTAGTTTGGGTGCGAGCTTGTTTCAATAAATGTATAGCCAGACCCGGTTTTAGGCGTTGAAATTCCCCCGTATCTGGATTATAATTAGATTGAAGAGTTTCAATAGCGATCGCTGCAGCCGTCAGAGGATTGCGAAGATCATGAGCCAGAACCGCAATTACCCGGTCTTTAAACTGTAGTTGTTCTTGCAGTTTATCATTTTCCTGCTTGAGACGAAAAATTTCATCCGAAAGTTGAATCGCCTCCGCCGAATTCGCAACCGAATGAATAGTAGACTTAGGTAATATTACTTGGCTCTCTTCATCTAGACATTCTTCTAAATCTTCCTGCAACTTCAAAAAAGTGTCAACAGCACCTTGCCAGCGTGGCCACCAGGTTTTTAATTGTGGAATAATATTAGTACCAGCAATAGTCTGTTGGGGTTCTGGATGAATCTTAACTAGAGCGGGGGTTGCTACTAACTTAAAATGTTCGGCTAAATAGGGTTGTTCGCCAACATCAATAATTTGTAGTTCAAAACTATACCCATCCTCTAATTCTTTCAAATAAGCGCGAATTTGCTGAACTTGTTGACGGGACTGAGGCCGTCCATCAACAAACAGCAATAATTGGAGTGGAGCCTCAGAATAAATAGGCTGATCCTGGGAAGCTTGCATGACATCTTGTTTCAGCACTGGTAACAACCTGGGAACGCTTTACAGACGGTAAAATGGGCTGACCTTGGTTAATAAATGTTATTTTTCCAATTTAATATCTATTTTAGATTTTTCCCAATCCAATCCGATCTAGGTTTTTGAGATCAGACGAATTTTCTGGGAATTCCGCCGTCCTTATTTCTACACCTCTAGGCTTCTAGCTCAGGAATTACAGCTATTGAATTATTTAATAACTACATCATACATGATTTTTCTGTTACCTCTCCTAAAAATGTTAGTGTAGAAGGTGAAAATCAATTTGTGATTTCTTTGTGTTTTCCCGTAAATATTCTGCTGTATTTCTGAGTTTAGCTGTTTTACTATCTTCCTTAACAGCCTGTACCAACAGTCGATCTGCTAAAGACCTAGAACAGTCCTTAGCTGCTGACCCTCGGCTGCAAAATAATCCTGTTCCCTTTGGCACACCTCAGATTCAGGAAGTAACACCAAACCCAAATACATCAACAATCAAATTACCGACTGATTTTCCCCCGGATATACCCATTTATCCTAATGCCAAACTAGAGGAAGTTACACCAGCTAATTCCCAAAATAAAATATCAATTCGTTGGCAAAGTGCAGATCCTAGTAATTTAATTACCAGCTTTTACCGTCAGCAATTACCAGCTAAAAACTGGCAGATTATCCAACAGCCTCCAGATGATGTAGAGGGCGCTTTTTCCGCGCGACGCAATGGTTTACTCATTAACCTCACAATTCAGCCACAGACCGTTACTCAAGCCGCACCCAATCAACCCCAAACAGCTACTAAATTATTAATTGAATATTCGTCTAATTCTCAGGACACATCAACTCAAGCGATTAAACCATTAGATAATTCCCAATTGACCGATCCAGTGTTACCTAATGGTAATAATCCTAATATAGCAACTCCGCCAACTATCCAGCCAACCAACCAACCTGAAACCTTCACAACTCAAGAATTTACGGATATTCAAAAAGCACCACCAGAATGGCGATCGCACATTCAAGATTTAGCTACATTAGGTGTTTTATCTATCCAACCCAAAGGAACTAAGGAATTTCTTCCCGACAAAATTATTACCCGTCGAGAATATGCTCGTTGGCTAGTTGCAGCTAATAATGCTATGTATGCTAACATTCCAGCTAAAAAAATCCGGTTAGCATTCCCTAACACTCAACCAGCTTTTAGGGATATCCTCACTAAAGATCCTGATTTTCTAGTTATTCAAAGTTTAGCAGAAGCAGGTTTAATTCCTAGCTCCTTATCTGGAGATGCTACAGCGGTTTTATTTCGTCCTGATGCTCCCCTTACACGAGAACAATTAATCCTGTGGAAAGTTCCTTTAGATACTCGTCAATCCTTACCCTCAGCTAATTTAGAAGCCGTTAAACAAACTTGGGGTTTTCAAGATACAGGCAATATTCAACCCCAAGCATTAAAAGCAATTTTGGCTGATTTCCAAAACGGCGAACAATCAAATATTCGTCGAGTTTTTGGTTATACAACACTATTTCAACCGAAAAAACCCGTAACTCGTGCGGAAGCTAGTGCAGCTTTGTGGTATTTCGGTACTCAAGGTGAGGGAATATCAGCAACGGAAGCTTTAAAATTGAAGAATTAATTGGTTTCTATTGATTAATTTTTCAATTAACCCACACCTTAAGGATGGGATTGTTAATTTATTTTTTCAGGTGTAGCTGTTGGTGTAGCTGTTGGTGTAGCTGTTGGTGTAGCTGTTGGTGTAGCTGTTGGTGTAGCTGTTGGTGTAGCTGTTGGTGTAGCTGTTGGTGTAGCTGTTGGTGTAGCTGTTGGTTTAGTTGTTGGTGTAGCTGTTGGTTTAGTTGTTGGTTTAGTTGTTGGTTTAGTTGTTGGTTTGGCTGTTGGTTTAGTTACCCGTTCATTAATAATAGCTTGAACTTCGGCATTGAGTTTCTGACGAAGTTGTAAATCAGCAATCCCAGTTTCTGAAAGTTGATGTTGCTTCTGGTACTCCTTTACTAACTCTTCTAACTGAGGACTGTAAAATTGATCACGGGGAAGTAGAGTTTTTGGTTTGAGTACAGTATTCAAATTACTTTGTAGAATTTCGACGATCATAGCAGCTTGATCTTGAGTTTGGGGACCTGCTTTCCCGTCCACCTTCAACTTGTAGCCTGTTTGAAATTGAGTGATGGCCTTTTTAGTTTCCTCATCAGTTAAAGGATCTTTTGTAACTTTAACATTATAACCCAATCCCCGTAGTACAGATCGGAATTCATCTGGTTTATAATTGCGTTGACGGGCTGCAAAAGCTACATCCGAAGCTGCAACACTAGCTGCGACCATACAGGCTAAAGCTATAGTTACTCTGGATTTATCAAAACCACACCACATCATAAAAACTCCTTGGTATTAAATCCTTGCTAAATAAAGATTAGCAGGTATTTTTGAAATTTTTTAACTTATGGCTTAATAATTTAGTTACTAATACAGAGGCTCTACCTCTATTAAGTAGTCATGCCAAATAAATTTTACATTTTATTTACCTGTGTTCCTTATCCAGCCAAGGATACAGAACTTTAACATGGGAAATTAATTTTGTATAGGTACTTATTATTGTATTGAAGGCCGAATCTTTAGAATTCAATGAGAACGGGAGAAAAAATAAAAGATTTTAAACCCACCTAGGTGGGTTCTGCTCATGTAAACGCCGTTTCTAACCGCCATTTCTAACCGCCATTTTCATCCAGACAAAAATTAAATCAATTTTGATAATTGCGTGTCTAGCGTTTGAGTCGTGTCCACAACCGTTATATAAGGTTGTTCTTGATTTGTAAATGGTTCAGATTGGTTAATTTGCGATGTTAATAAATCAGCAGTAGCATCAGCAATATCACCAGTGCGGTTAAGTAGCCGTTCTTGAATCACTTCTAAGGGTGCGATGCAATTGATAATATGTACAGGTAATTGATGCTGTTTAGCTTGAGAAATAGCCGCTTCCCGTAAATCCTGACGATCATATTTAGCATCTAAAATTACAGACCAACCTTGATTAGCCAGTATAATTCCTAGTGCCAATAATCGACTATAGGTTTTTTGTGTCATTTCTGCGGTATAAATTTCATCACCACCTCTAGCTAGTAGGGGAATGCCCGCTAAATGCTTACGCACAGCATCAGAACGGAGATGAACTGCATTCAGTTTTCGGGCTAAATACTTAGCTGTGGTACTTTTCCCTACACCAGATAATCCCGACATCAAAATCAGTTTTCCCTGTTGGGGTTTAGTATATTCCCATGCTTGATGATAATATGCAGATGCGGTTTTTGATGCTTCCTCTTTCACAACATCGGATACGTTAGGATCATCTAACAAAAATGAATTTACTTTAGCTCGCACATAAGCCTGACGACTTAAATACAAAGGTAATACCTGTAATCCTTCCCAATCTCCAGTTTCTTCTACATAAGCGTTTAAAAAAGCATTTCCTAAATCTTTCCGTCCTCTAGCTTCAATATCCATGACGGTAAAAGCTACATCATACATAACATCAGCAAAACGAAAAGGCTCATTAAATTCTATGCAATCAAACAACATAATTTTCTCATGCCAAAAAGCAATATTTCTGAGGTGTAAATCACCATGACATTCGCAAATATAGTTATTCTCAATTCGGTTTTTAAATAATTCTGAATGTTCAACAAAAAAGTTATCTGTATATTGTTTTGTTTCCTCAAACTGTGTTTGTGTTTGGGGTCCACCAATATATTTTTCAGCTTGCTGATAATTCTCATCAATTGCTAACCGCACTTGGGAAACTTCCCCAAAACTGCGAATATAATCATTTGTCTCAGCTTGAGCATGATATTGAGCTACAACTCTTCCTAATTCTTCTAATTGATTTTCTTGTAAATTCCCATTGCCAAAAAGTTCACTAAATAGGCATTCTTGGGGAAATTGACGCATTTTTACTGTATATTCTACAGCTTCTTCTGTACCACCTAAATGGTATTGTTCACCTACTAAGGTTAAAGGTATAACTTCCAGGTACAATTCACCTGCACCCCGTTGATTTAATCGTAACTCTTCCTCACAAAAATGTTTTCTTTTTTCTAAAGTGGAAAAGTCTAAAAAACCAAAGTTGGCTGGTTTTTTTAGTTTGTAAGCATAATCCCCTGTTAAAAGAACATAGGAAATATGAGTTTGTATCAGTTCGATTGGTTCTATGACAGGGTGAGGATAAAATCCTGGCTGTAACATTTGTGAAATTAAGGTCGGAAGATTTGTTTCTGTCATTGGTCAATTGTTAGTAGTTCGTGGTCAGTTGTCAGTGGTTCGTGGTCAATTATTTTTGGTTCGTGGTCAGTTGTCAGCGGTTCGTGGTCAGTTGTCAGTGGTTCGTGGTCAATTATTTTTGGTTCGTGGTCAGTTGTCAGCGGTTCGTTGTCAGTTGTCAGTGGTTTATAGTCAATTATTTTTGATTCGTGATCAATTGTTTTTGG
>B570J13888_100125_pt1 | contig 12799 bp, 9 predicted proteins | sample LakMenEpi30Jul08_FD_13888 | JGI IMG/M metagenome (IMG submission 13888)
TTGTGGTTTCTGGGGTGAGGGTATAGCAATTTGGCTTACATCTATTTTACCTGTTACCGCGTTGGTAATTAGGGAGGTGCGATATTCTTTTAATAGTTCTATGGCTTGTTTGATTTTGGCTTTTTGTAGGTCAATTTGGGCTGTTTTTTTGTCTAAATACTGGGCTATTTGTTTTTGTTCTAAAAAATCAGGAATTGATATTATTAAACTTCTAATAGTTCCAATCAAAAGAACAGGCTGAAGACCAGAAGAGTTATATAATTCAATTTGATATTTCATGTTTTTAGAACACAAAGAAAGAAGTAAAAATTTTCTGTCTATATTTTTTACTGGCGAGATTTTTGCTATGTTTTGATTGATGTGATATTTGTTATCATCATCTATGATTGCCCCTTCTCCTAATGTTCCTGTACAGGGAAAAACAATATCTCCAGCATAAAGCTTGGATCTTAATAATTCATTGGATAATTCTGATGTTATTCTTTCAACATCATTTAAAATAAGTTGATTGTTTTTGATATTAAATCCTCTAAGTGCAATAATTTCTCCATTGGGATCTGTTTCCCATTTTTTTGTATATTCAAATCCAGTCAATTTTGTAACATCACACAGCCTTCCTAGTTTTAAGATTGTCCAATGCTTCGGAATATTACCCAGCCACTCAATACCAGAATCTTTCATTGGTACGCTTGAATCTAGTCCTTTGGTGACAGCATGACTGATGAGTGCGGTGCGTTTTTCGTCGAGTTTTTCAATGAGGGTTTCTTTCTTTTTGATGAGTTCGTCTATTTGTTTGGTTTTATAGTCGAGAAATTGAGCGATCTTTTCTTGTTCATCTAGTGGTGGGAAAGGATATTGAAAATTCTCAAATACATTTTGATATAAATGACTAATTGTTGTACCTGATTTTTGAAGGTTTATAAATTCATGGAAAATATTAGAAGCTAAAACATAAAACATATAATCATCTTTATAATGCTTATTTTTTAGCGGTCTAGTAACAAATACTCCACTATTTACAGATGCCTTATATGGGATATTTTTAACTTGTACAACTTTTCCAATAGTTCCATCTTTTGTTATTAAAATATCTTTTTCTTGTAAGTGAATATAAGGATCTTCCTCATATCTTTCCTCTGTTATTCTGTAACAACTTTCCCAATTTACTGTTCTGTTTTTAAAATCTGTGCCAGTGACTAAATAAAAATCACCTTCATACAAAAATTCTTTAGAATTTAGTCCATGCCAGCCGACACGCCCCTTTACATAGGTACTAAATTTGATGCGAATTACTTCCCAATGCTCAGGAATCTCACCCAACCACTCAACACCAGAATCTTTATACTTTTGATAACCCTGATAATTACCCATTATTCCCCTTCCTTTTCCTGTGCTAAAAGTAAAATCTTGTCATATAAAAGCGGAGAAATCCAAAAAGTAGAATTTTCAATCAACTTATCCATCAAAGGCTTAACAGCCACAACAAAACCCCTNGTTTTCCCTTCTAATAAAACTCCTAATAATCCAGTAATTCTAATTCCTAACCGTTGTGCTTCAGCCCTTCCCCTGCGTTCATCAATTAATAATAAATCAGTCTTTAACTCCAATGCCAAAANAATAGCCTCCGACTCCCCATNATCTAACTTAGCTTGTTGTTTTAATTCATATACTTTATTTTTATCTTTCACAGTTTTAACCTCNAANAAAGGAGATTTTTCTGCTTGTANTTCNCTTAAAAATAGNGGATGACACCTNGATAATTCTTCATAAACTGCTTGAGGAATAATNACCNTTTCATAAAGTGCNTGTAANAGAAAAATATGNTCAATACTAATTAAATTAGTANNCACAGAAGTATCACTAATAATCACAATCTTCCCAACTCCTGTAAATTCTGTAAATCAATCTCAAAATCCTCCAAATCATAACGATATAAAGGTATTTTCCGCGCCTTCAGTAAATCCCGAAAAGCATCAGACTCCATTTGTGCCATTTTAGCTGCATAATCAAAAGTTAATCGCCCCGACTCAAATAAATGTAATGCAATCTCCTGTAAAAATTCCGTAGGGGTTAACTGGGAAGCGTCTAAAAATTCATCTAAAATTACTAACGACATTACCAAAAGCTCCTAACTCTATATTTTTATTTTAGCTGTTCAGATCCCCGACTTCTTTTTAGAAATTCCTAGATCATCTTCCTTAAACTCAATATCAGAACAAGCACCATATAAATTAAGTATCCCCTGAGAATGAAGCATATTTTTTTGCTTTAAAAATTCCTGTAAATCAGTGTCAGAAAAAAAGTTGAGCATATCTTTCATCTCATCAAAATCAATCAAGCCATCTTTAAAAGCATCTAATACAAGATTAGCCAAGATTTTTTGGGATAAATTACCCCATTCATCAGGTATTTTATCTGTTAAATTATCTGGTAAATCAATTGTAATTTGCATAATTTGAAAACCTCCTAACTCTATATTTCTATTTTAGTCCTTAAACTACTTCCGCTAACATCGCCATAATATCCGATTCTAAGGCCTTAATATCATCCTCAATTACATCCAAACCACGGGGAGGCTGATATACATAAAAATGACGATTTAAGGGAATTTCATAACCTACTTTAGTCTTATCAAAATCAATCCAAGCATCTGGAACATGGGGTAAAACTTCCTTTTTAAAATACTCCTCACAATGCTCTTTTACTAACTTAACTAACTCATTTACACTCCCATCTTTACTATAATCTAAAGGTAAAGGTAAAGCAATATCATTTGGTAAAGGGACAATTTCCGTATCTCGCAAATTACTATCTGGTTCAGGATTCCCCTTACTATCTCTACAAATTTCCGCTTCTGAATCTGCTGTTCCCAAAGCTGATAAAATTGCTTTTTTAATAGGTGCTTTTAAATTTAAACCTGCTTTTTTTAAAACCTGATTTAAATCTTTTTCAAACTTATCACGGGATAGATAAAGTTTATTTGTATCTATTTTCTGTAAAGCTTCAATAATCTGAGTTTGGAGATTTTCACCCTCTAAAATTTCTAATTGTTGTACCTTTTCATCTTTCCGCTTTTTAGTAGTAGCTAAATTTTGAAAAGCTGTTTGTTCCCAAAGTAAAGCTAACCGCTCTTTACTAACTTGAAAATTTAATCTTAATGGACGTTCTACCGTAATCTTTAAAAAACCAAAATCCCGATTATCAAAGATTTTAGAACAAATCGGCTTTTCTATTTTACCATCATTTTTAATTTCACTAATACCATTATGTTGAAAATCCCCATACAGTCGCACCAGTTCGGTAATATGTTCAGGTGATAATTCATTACGCTTATTACCTAAACTCTTTTTCATTTTTTGATAATGATGAGTACCATCAATAAGCTGCACTTTCCCCCGACGATTTGACCTTTTTTTATTGGTGACTAACCAAATATAAGTGAAAATTCCCGTATTATAAAACATCTGGTCAGGTAAAGCAATTACCGCATCTAACCAATCATTTTCAATTATCCACCGCCGAATATTACTTTCACCGCTTCCTGCGTCTCCTGTGAACAATGGAGAACCATTAAATACTATCGCAATTCGTGAACCATCACCGCCATTTTCTGAAGGTTGCATTTTTGAGATCTTGTGTTGAAGAAACAACAATGAACCATCATTAATGCGTGGTAAACCCGCGCCAAAACGTCCTTTAAATCCTAAATTTTTATGCTCATCTTCAATAAAATCTTGTTCCGGTTTCCACTCCACACCAAAGGGAGGATTAGCCAACATATAATGAAATTTTTTATCAGAATGTCCGTCATGGGGTACGAAATTATTACTTTTATTTTTGGCGTTTTTTACTCCTAATGTGTCACCATAAATAATATTGTCTATGGGTTCATCTTTAATCAATAAATCAGAACAACAAATAGCATAGGATTCGGGGTTATATTCTTGCCCAAATAGCCCTAAATTCGCTTCTGGGTTTTGGTTTTTAATATATTCTTCTGCTACTGATAACATCCCCCCTGTACCGGCTGTGGGGTCATAAACTGAGCGATAAATACCTGATTTAAAAACATCGGTTTCTTCACAGAAAACTAGATTTACCATCAAGCGAATTACTTCACGAGGTGTAAAATGATCTCCCGCTTCTTCGTTGGCTTGTTCATTAAATTTTCTCACCAATTCTTCAAATAGATAACCCATTTGGAGGTTAGAAAGTTTAGAAGGAGATAAATCTATTTCTGGGGTACAAAAATCTTTAATAATCAGATATAAGCGATTACTTTCATCAAGTTTTTGAATCTCGCTTTTAAAATCGAACTTTTCAAAAATATCCCTGGCTTTAGGTGAAAAACCATGTATATAATCAATTAAATTACTAGCAATATTATCAGCATCATCTAATAATTTTTGAAATGTGAATCGACTGGTGTTATATAAAAATTGTTTACGTTCTCCCCCAATTGCGACTTTAGAAATAGCTTTTTCAAAGGCCTCACCCTTTAATTCCATGGCTTCATATTTGGCTTTAGCTTCTATCACAGCTTGTTTATTTGGTTCTAAAACAGCATCTAACCGCCGCAACACAATTAAGGGCAACATCACCCGACGATATTGAGGCGGGCGGTATGGTCCCCGGAGTTTATCAGCAATAGCCCAAATAAAACCAATTAAATCTTGATGATGAGAATTTTCTGTAATTGTTGCCATATTTATGGGATTTGTATTATAGTTACTTTCCCAGTTTTTGATGAAATTTGCAATGGTGAGTAAATTACCCACCATAATTGTAATTAATCAGAGAGCCGCTGATAATGGTTAATAATTTGTGCAGCTACTTCAGAAGCTGTTAAACCATCAGTTTCGACCTCAATAGCATCAGCAGCTTTTTGTAAAGGGGAAATCTTGCGTGTGCTATCTTTTAAGTCGCGTTCAGCAATATCCCGTTCTAGCTGTTCTAAGCTAACTTGGTTTTGATTTCGCGCTTGAAAGTCTTGATGACGACGACGGGCCCGTTCACCCACAGAAGCAGTTAAAAATATTTTAACCTCTGCATCTGGGAAAACATGAGTCCCAATGTCTCTACCTTCCGCTACTAAACCCCCCCGTTGTCCCCAACTTTGTTGTTGTTGGACTAATGCTTGTCTAACAGCACTTTGAGCAGCGATCGCTGATACTAGAGATGTTACCTCAACTGTGCGAATTTTTTCAGTGACATCTATATCATTAATCTGGACTTTTACGGGAGATTGCAGACTTTGACCAGGAGTGAGTTCAATTTTACACCGCGTCGCCAATTCAGCAACAGCACAATCATCATCAATAGCAATCCCCTGTTCCAGCACTAACCAAGCGATCGCCCGGTACATAGCACCTGTATCTAAATAAACCAAACCTAATTCCTGTGCCACTTGACGAGCGACTGTAGATTTACCAGCGCCCGCGGGACCATCAATAGCGATAATTGGTTCGCGTATTTGGTCTTTGTCGCGCAAAATCGTATTGTCAATTAACCGTGTAGAACCAAGACGAGCAGCGATCGCCAACATTCCTTCATTCTCAACTTTTTCTAAAAACATCAACGTAGTCGGTTCCACCAATTCAACATATTCCAAGCTGATAGCCCTAACTTTTGCGATTTCTTCCCGGACCAATGCTATGAGTTTACTACTGTGACGAACGCCAGCTTTAAACGCCGCTTCAGCTTGCCGTAAACCTTTAAATAACACTGTTGCTTGCTCCTTTTCTGTAGCCGTCAAATACTGATTACGAGAACTTAAAGCCAAGCCAGACACCTCCCGCACCGTGGGACAAACAACAATTTCTACTGGCAAATTTAAATCAGCTACTAAGCGTTTAATAATTGCCAGTTGTTGGCCATCCTTTTGTCCAAAATAAGCCCGGTCAGGTTGTACCAAATTCAAAAGTTTAGTAACAATAGTTGCCACCCCAGCAAAATGACCTGGACGACAATTACCACACAAACCAGACATCATATCAGACGGAGGGACAACTTGTGTCATCCGAGTTTCTGCTATATTCTTACTAGGGATACCAATTTCCTCCGGAGTTGGGGCAAAAATCACATCTACCCCAGCTTGTTCACAAAATTGTCTGTCCTGTTCTAGAGTGCGGGGATAGCGTTGATAGTCCTCATTCGGTCCAAATTGCAAAGGATTGACAAAAATACTCACAATTACCGTCAAATTTTCTTGTTTAGCCCGTTTAATTAAACTTAAATGACCTTGATGTAAATTCCCCATAGTGGGAACTAAACCCACCACTGTAGGATACCAACTGGTTTGTTCATCATCATCTGGTGGCTTAATATGGCTTTGCCAGCGACGGCGATTTAAATAGCAGCGTAAGGCTACAACATTTGTCAGCACACGCACAAAATACCCCTAGTTCATTTCTATCTTTTCCCCCGTTAGTGTATATCTGATAGGGGAGGGAGAAGATGAATGAACCAGGGGAATTTAGGGGGAGTTTAATAGTAGAAAGCGAAAGGAGAATTTGAACCAGTTATCTTCCTAAAACCTCAAGATTGACCGGAGCAACACCGCTGCGGATCATACCTAATATTCGAGCAGCACCAGCGGAGAGGTCAACAATTCGCCCCCGGATGTAGGGACCCCTATCATTGATTCGCACGACGACAGAACGACCATTCCGGGTATTAGTGACACGGATTTTTGTCCCTAAAGGTAAGGTACGATGGGCGGCAGTTAATCCTTCAGGATTATATCTTTCACCACTGGCAGTTTTATTGCCAGAGCCATCATAACCGTACCAAGAGGCCATACCCCGAAAATTGAGCTTGATATTACCTAAGGAAATCTGTCGCCCTCGTTTTAGCCCAGATCCTGATTTACGTACTGGTAGGTTAGCAATTTCTCCAATAGGAGACGCGTTACCCATCAGTCTTCGCAGTCTATTAGTTACTTGTAAGGCATCTTTGGCAAGATTAGTGGCTGGTGCCACGTTGTCACTATCGCTAGTATCTGCTAATCTCGTACTTGCATTGACTTCTACCAGTTCTTGACCGTCAATGGTAATGGTGTAGCGATCTACTGACGGTTGTTGACCTAAGAAGCCTTTTTTATTGGCTTTATTGTTAATTACGGAATTATCCGGTGTTTTCCAACTGACAGTAATCTTGCTTGCATCTACATTATTCTCGACTAGTTCGTTAATTCTAGCGGCTATAACACTAGCTTTCTGAACTGGGTCATTGTTAATTGTACTAACTTGTTTGTTAAAATCAACTTGATTGACAGTATTGCTAAAACTGGCAACTTTTGACTGGTTGGTAGTAGTATCAGTATGAGAATTGAGATTCTCACCACTGCCAATTACTCCAACTTTGGTTTCGTTGTTAGTAACTGGGGTAGAACCCAGGAAGGTAAGAACAGGAATATCCCGAACATAAAGAGTGGCTGCTTGTAAACCTTTAATACTGTGAGGGTAAATGCTGGCAGTCACAGGATTTGAGGTTGGGTTCTCTGTTGGGGATTGGTACTCTCCTACTTTAATGGCATCATGGGAAGATGATGCTTGACCAGTTGGGGAACTTTCTTGACTGGGTTGAGCTTGACCAACGGAGGGCAGACCCAAAACAGCTAGAAATATGGCAACTGTAGTCCACAAATGTCTTTGATTCATGCGTCCGATTTTTAAAGCGACTTTAGAACTTAAGTTTTTTGATTAGCTGGTTTTTTCACTGTTGAACAGTGATTCTCCCTGGAAATTTGAACTGGTTCGACTTTCACTTTTTATTTTGTAACTCGAATACATTAACATGAATTTTGAGGCTTGGGGATCAGGGTTTTAGCGTAAGTCTGAATCAACTAGCAAGATTTTCAGTCAGCTTTGAGCTTGCAAACCGTTATTAATTCAGGATTTTGGCTATGTAACGTTTTTTTTCAGATTTTCTGATTTTCTTGTGGAAATTTAATATTGGGCGCTTGCCTAATTTAAACATTACTATCTAATATTGGTTCTCAGTATTCGCAAATTATGAGGTATTAAAAAATTTATAATGTTCATCTGGATTCGGATGGAATTTTACTGGTCTTAGTTGCTATCATCTACGCAAAAACAACCTATGAAAAGGTGAGATTATCAAAATACTGGCGTTGATTTTACTTAATACATGAGTTTCCGTCTATATTTTAGACAAGTAAATATATTTAAGTAATTGAAATAATTAGTAGCAATAATTACAGCTAAATTGAGGTAATAAAAGTGATTTAGCTCCAGTCAGTATTTATTCTTATCCCCAAATAAATGATTAATGAGACAATAATTAGGGGTGGTAAGCGCGTATGCACAAATACAAAAAGTATAATATATTACTTCTAATTTCGCAATTACCGTAATATTACTAGTAATAAATTTTGTATCAATCAATTAGACTCATGTTTAACTAGAAAATCCATAAATATTGCCAATAGCACTTTTAAGCATTATTGAAAAAGAATATTCCCGGTATAAATCTCCTAAAAATTGTTGTCATGGTAATAATTAATTGATTTCAGCGATTTTACAAAAAAGGGAACAGGAAACAGACAATTTTTGTAAAATCTACTCAGATACCCAACTTCTTGAGAAGTCAGATATCTTATTTTTCCATTTATAACTTCTGCAATAATTCCTGAGTCAACTGGGTAAATGCCTTAGAACCGGCTGTATTTGGATTAAGTAAAGAAACAGGCATAAAACTATCTACAGCTTTAGCAACATTAACATCAATGGGAATTTGAGCTTTACAAATTTTATCTACGCCAAAATCTTCGACAACTCGGTGCATTACTTGTTTGTAATATCTGCCATTGAGAAGATTTACATTGGACATACTAAAAACAATTCCCAGCATTTTAATATCTATTTTTGCTTCTTGTTCATGACCTTCTTTTAATTGGGAAATGCGTCTTTCTAAAAGTTGAATTCCTACCACAGATAATGGTTCTGGTCTAGCAGGAAGAATGTAGAAATCGCTTGTAGCTAAAGCACTACGAGTCATAAGATTATAACCGGGAGCGCAATCTAAAAGAATAAAGTCATATTGATCACGTACGGGTTTTAAAATATCTCTAATTAGGACTCTTTCAAAACGATTCCAGATAGTTTCAAAGTCCTGTTCACCCAATGCTATAGATTGATTATGCAGCATTTCAGAAACCACAAATTCATCATATAAATCTATGTCTCCCGGTAATAAATTTAATCCAGGAAGATTACAAACTTGAGGTTGAATAATGTCATAAATTGTAAATTTTGCTTCTGGTCTGGGGTTGATAAGTTGATCTAGTAAATATCTCAATGTCTTTTTTTGTTTACGACGTTTAGTAAAATCTAGTGGTGACATTAAACTCAGTGTCGCACTAATTTGACTATCTAAATCTAAAACTAAGACCTTTTTTCCGTGATTTTTGGCTAAACAAGTGGCCATATTCACGGTAATGGTGGTTTTACCAACTCCACCTTTCATGTTTGCGGTTGCAATTACATATCCCATTTTTATTCCTCTACTGACGCTTTCCCATTAAGGTAGCGTTCATATTATCTAATAGATTTTAACTTTGGTGATGGTACTCAAACCCCAAACTTCTCCAAGAAATCGGGGGTCTTGTTAGGATAGTTTAATATTTTGTGCCAATAAACTCTGAAGACGTTGTAAATGCGGACCAACTTGGTAAACTAAATCCCCTTTTCCTATTAAATAAGCTGCTACGGTTGATGTTCCACCTAAGATGATTTTTGAATCTGCTTCGCTTTTGGTACTGAGTGCGACCCTTCCAGGTAGGTTAGTACGAATAATTGGGGTGACAATACTCGCTTCTGGACGTTGGGTAGAAATAATCAAATGAATACCTGCGGCTCTTGCCATCGCGCCTAAACGTTTGATACTTTGTTCTAAGATGTTGCGGACCTCTTTCTCTGCCATAAAATCGGCATATTCATCAAAAATACAAACAATGCGCGGTAACATTGGGGAGGAACGTTGATTATAAACTGTTAAATCTGCACATTTAGCTTTTTCAAATTTTTGATAACGAGATTCCATTTCTGCTACTAGTTCTTGCATTAATTCTACAGCGCGATCGCTATCTTTGACAACTGGTGCATATAACGACGACATTTGTTCAAATTCGGGAAATGTTACCCGCTTGGGGTCAACTAAAGCAATTTTTAAATGTTGGGAAGAATGACGATAGATTAAACTGAGAAGTAAGGATCTCAAAAATTCACTTTTTCCGCTTCCTGTTGTTCCTCCCACCAAAAAATGACAGGTATTTGGATCTGATAAATCAGCCTCTAACAATTTACCATCAATACCCACTCCAATGGCAATTTTTACGGGTGCTGTTGGGGCTAAAAATTGCTTTTGAATAAAATCTTCAAATTTAGCAATTTGTCTATCTTGACGCGGTAAATCAACACTAACATAACCAGCTTGGGGAGCAATTAAAGGAGGATAATTTAAACCTAATTGCACTTGTAAATCAGCGGATAATTTGAGAATTGAATTTACTTTTACACCGGAATTTGGTTTAAGTTTGACTCTGATAAATGCTGGACTCACCGCAGCACCATGATACTCAACACCAACACCAAAAGATTGCAAAGTATTAACTAAATCTTCACCTATTTTATCAGCATTAATAGATGTTTCTTCTTTTTCAACACAAAAAAAGTTTGACATTTTTGTTGTTGCGGACAAATTTCACATAAATAAGGTTCAGTTGTCATTGGTGGTGGGTTAGGATTGGGAGATTCCCAACTTAACCAGTTTTGCATTTGTAATAATTTATGGGGAATTAATTGATGAACCGTATTTTCTAACTGTTCCCAAGAATATTTGTACTCTTTAAATTCTGGTAAAACACAATAAACAGCAGAATCAATAGGTGTTTTTTTCTGCTTCGATAACATATAACTATAGAGAGAAACTTGCGCTAATTGTGCTGCTAAATCTACAGGTTGATAGGTTTTAAATTCTACCATACAAAGGCGTTTAAGTTCAAAATTAAAAACCAGACAATCAAACTCACCTCTAATTAATTGTTTTGTCCCATTAGGTAAATCAAAGTAATGTTCTAAATTGCGTTCTCCCGAAATAAAAGTATTAGAAATAAGTGTTTCTGCACTACAATAACGACGATTAATTACTAACAATTCAGTAAACTTTTTAATTAATCCTTGTAAACCTTGCCAAACTTGTAATAATACAGGTGCTTTACTTCCGTCTTGTACAATTGTATTTTGTAAATAGGGAAAGAACTTAATTTGATAGAATAATTGTTGAATTTCCGATGTAATTTGATCTACATTTAATTGTGTTGCAGATGGATTAAATAAACTTTTAAATCTGGGTTCAATCAGCAGTAAATTAATAAAATCATCTGCTAATTTATGAAAAACATTACCAACACCCCCAGGGGTATTTTTAGGAGAGAATATTGCTTTACAATTAAAATGGTGATTTAGATAAAAAAGTCGGGGACATTCAAAAGCTAATCTAACTTTAGTGGGAGTTAAAGATGAATTTTCAGATTTGTGATTTACCATATTAAATACACGATTGATAACATCAGGATTGGATATTTCAAGCAAGCGATAATGAACAGTAGCGAGATAAACAGTATCCATAGCTGCATAGTTTAACTGTTTTTGAGTCAGGGGACGTTTTCCCCAATCACTTGTTCCTTCTTCTGCGTCTACATGAGAAAATTGACAGAGTTCAGCAGCTAGAGTTTTTAGTTTTAAGTTGGTAGTTTGTAAAACTTCTTTGGTGATTTTTCTCGCTATTTTTAAAGTACAAGTGACATTTTGGGCTACTTCCCTGCCTAAATATTTTAAATCAAAACCAGCATTATGAAAAACTTTCTCAATTTGGGAATTAACCATAATTTGGTTAATGAAATATACAGCCAAATCAGGTTTATCTAAAACATCAAAAATGTAAGCAGATTCACCAGTTAAATCTGTATAATCAGCCAATACCTGAATTAGTGCTAATTTTGGTTTATCGGTATACCAATCAGCGATTTCCGTATCTATCCATAGGGTTTTAGATAGGGACAGTTGGGAAATTTGCTGGTAAATTTCAGTAGGTTGTGTCAGGTAGTGCATTGGCTGATCATATTGTCATAAATGGACTTACGGAATTAAACAAATTAATTGTTCTGATAATTTAGCTTCTGGATTGACTGTTTTCACTTTGTTTTCTTGATATAGTTGTTCAATCAGACTCCGAATTTCAGTTTCTTTTACATCACAAAATTGATTAGAAGCCTGTGAAATCAACGTAGCCACTCCCATATAACCTTGAGTTTTCACGAGATTTAATAGGAAATTTTTAACAGGTCTTAAATCTTTACCATTTGGCTTTGGATTTGGTTTAGAAACAATACCTAAATCCTGTAATAAAGTACATTGATTCAAAATCTCAGATTCATTAATTAAAGTTTCTAATCTTTGTAAATTAATCATTTTCCCACCAATTACTAACTCTTGAGATTTGGCAGAATTTACCAAACTTTGATATGTTGCCAAATAGTGAATAGACTGTAAACTTGGTTTAATATGAACATGATTAGTATCAGTGAAAATCTGTCTATAGAGTTGATTTCCAGCCATGTTTGGTTTTCCTAAATCCCCACCACGAATCAAGTACATAGTTTGACAGAGATTTTTTTGAAGGACTGTTTGACAAGCATTCATTATATGATAAAAGCTATTCATATTTGAGTCTTCTGTCCAAACTATACCCAATTTTTCCCGCTTGGTAGGATGTT
>B570J13888_100138_pt1 | contig 11766 bp, 7 predicted proteins | sample LakMenEpi30Jul08_FD_13888 | JGI IMG/M metagenome (IMG submission 13888)
GAAGCGGAAATAATTAAACGCAGATGGACGCAGATGGACGCAGATAATTTTGTAGTTAATTAGACTAGGAAATGCTATATGATTTATACTAATCTTTTTTCTTCTCTGTTGGTGTCTAGCCATGACTAATCAAGAACTGCTGCAAATCATTGAAAAAGCTGCTAGAAACAAAGAAACTAGATTAAACCTCAGAAACAATCAACTGACAACATTGCCAGAAGCCATTGCCCAACTCTCCAATCTGAGCGGGCTTGACCTCGGTTACAATCAACTGACAACATTGCCAGAAGCCATTGCCCAACTCTCCAATCTGACGGTGCTTGACCTCAGTAACAATCAACTGACAACATTGCCAGAAGCCATTGCCCAACTCTCCAATCTGAGCTTGCTTGACCTCAGTGACAATCAACTGACAACATTGCCAGAAGCCATTGCCCAACTCTCCCATCTGACGGTGCTTTACCTCAGTAACAATCAACTGACAAGATTGCCAGAAGCCATTGCCCAACTCTCCCATCTGACGGTGCTTTACCTCAGTGACAATCAACTGACAAGATTGCCAGAAGCCATTGCCCAACTCTCCAATCTGAGCTGGCTTAACCTCAGTGACAATCAACTGACAAGATTGCCAGAAGCCATTGCCCAACTCTCCAATCTGAGGGTGCTTGACCTCAGAAACAATCAACTGACAACATTGCCAGAAGCCATTAAACAATTATCTCAACTCGAAAAACTCGATTTACGTGGGAATCAGCTAAATATTCCCGCGGAAATTTTAGGGAGCAGTTGGGATAGCTTAGGTAAACCGTCACAGATTCTCACCTACTATTTCTCTCTGGCAACCGAGGAGAAACAACCTCTCAATGAAGCTAAGGTATTGCTAGTTGGTCAAGGAACTGTGGGTAAAACTTCCCTAGTTAAACGACTGATTAATAACACATTTGATGCCAATGAAAGCAAAACCCAAGGCATCAATATTGAAAATTGGCATTTAGAAGTTAATGGGCAAAACATTCGACTAAATATATGGGATTTTGGTGGACAGGAAATCATGCACGCTACCCACCAATTTTTTCTCACTAAACGGAGCCTTTATTTGCTGGTAATTAATGCCCGTGAAAATGAACAACAAAATAGATTGGAATATTGGCTAAAAATTATTCAGAGTTTTGGCGGTGATTCCCCGATTATTTTAGTTGGCAATAAAATTGATGATCATCCTTTGGATCTTGATCAAACAGGCTTACGCAAAAAATACGAAAATATTAAAGATATAGTTCCTATTTCTTGTAAAACTGGAGCAGGTATAGAAAATTTATTATCAATTATTAAACGCGAACTTACTAATTTAGAAGGCATTAACGAACCTTTACCTAAAAGTTGGTTTCAGGTAAAAACCCATTTAGAAAAGACGAAAAAGGACTATATTCTTTACCACGAATATCAAAGTATTTGCCAGAATGAAAAAATTATTGAAGAACTTAAACAATCTACTTTAATTGAATTGCTGCATCAACTGGGTATTGTTCTCAATTTTAGAGATGATTTCGGCTTAAAAGGTGTTCCGGTGCTTAATTCGGAATGGGTAACAAATGGTGTTTATAAAATTCTCAATGACAATTTATTAATGACTCAATTTCGGGGTATATTGACACTTCAAGAACTAAGAAGAATTTTAGATGATTCTGTTAAATATCCCGACGATAAGCCAGAATTTATTATCAATATGATGGAGAAGTTTGAACTCTGTTTTCCTTTGGATAATAAAAATCAATATCTCATTCCTGACTTGTTACCAAAGGAAGAACCTGCAACTGGGGAATGGGAGAATGTTCTGGCTTTTGAATATCATTATAATATTTTACCTAGCAGCATTATTTCCCGTTTTATTGTGAGAATGCACCATCAAGCAGATAAAAAAACTTGGTGGCGAAGTGGTATTATATTAAAATCTGGCAACAATCGAGCATTATTAAAAAGTGATCAAGAAGACCGCAAAATCTTTATTTTTATTAGTGGTAATAGTTTCACCCGCAGAGATTTACTCTCAATGATTCGTTCTCAGTTCGATAGTATTCATCAAACTATTAAAGGTTTAGAAGCGAAAGAAAAAGTACCAATTCCCGGATATTCTGGTATATTTGCAGATTATAAAAATTTACTGGTTTATGCAGAGAGAAATTCACCTTACATTCCCGAAGGACTAACAGAAACATTTAATGCGCTAGAACTGCTAAATGGGATTGAATCAGAAGCAGAAAGACGAAAACGCCAAAATCGTGAGATAATAGGATCACAAAAACCACCCAAACCGACTATGGAACCAAAACCTGAAAAACCAACTATTTCTTCTGCTGAACGGGGTATTGCTTTGGCTATGGCTTTAGCAGTATTAATAGCTTTTATCGTCCTGATTCTCAACCCTAGAAGTATGAATGGTAATGCTTTAGCTATTGTAAGATTTTTAGCATCTGCATTTGCTGGTATTGCCGGTTATTTAGTTTCTGGTGATCTTGGTTTAGAATCTTCAATACCTTTTATGAAGACAAAAACCCAAGTTAAAGCCACAGGAGCATTTGCAGCATTTGTTTTAGTATTTCTACTTTTTTATATGGGTGTTCCTACTTCCGAAATAACACCACAACCAACCCCCACACCCTGATGAAAATCCTCATATTAACCGATAGGATAACATCCCGGATTAACTGCATGAATAAATTCACTCCCCGCTAGTGGTCTTCCCCGTTTATAGGTGGCTTCTTGGGGTTGTCCCCAACCTAATTGTAAAATGAGTTCTAAAAAAGTTCGGATTTTCCCATTTTAATAAAGTTGCCCATTCTGTTCTTTGGACAATTCTTTCTACATCTACTTTTACAATTTTTTGATGTTGTTTACCATTACTAAAACTTAAATGTAAATCCATTTCCCCTGTGACCAAATACCAAAATTCTAAAATTGAATTTTTGGCAAGTTTCAATATTTGGAAATCAATTTCTAAAGCAATTAATTCGGGATCAATTTCTGGATAATGGAGATTTTTATTCTTAATAGTGATATCTTTCCAGATAATTCCAGAAACTTGATTTTCTCGTTGATATTCATGAATAGAGGTTTTAAAATCTTGATAAGCAGTGAATTTTTGTAGCCCGTCGGTTCTGATAAACTGATCTATAATGGGATTACCAGAAACAGTTATATCTAATTTTAACCGTTCTCCTTTTAGACAAGCTTGGCGTTCAGTTGCCAAAATTTGAATTAACTCTTGGGTATTGTAAATATTTGACATTAGAACAAGACCTAATTAGTTATTAGTTGTGAAACTAATTGTTAATTTTGGATTAGATAGTAATCAAGACTGATTGAATATCTAATTATTATCTCTTGATAGTTATATAAATGTCGTATCATAACCAACGATTTATCTCATTGTTTATTTCATAGTAAGAATATGCAGATAATTCTATTTTACCTTTAGGAGTAACCTTAAAAAAGGGCTGAATAAGTAGAACCCAAAGCTTAGGAGTATTGTGCATAAATCTTGACAAATCATTTATAGGCATGATAAATTACAGATATTAATCATAAAACCCTTATAATGTGAGCATTTTATCCATCAATACTCTTTTATCTGAATCTCTGCGCCACGAAAAAAATTTCCCGCTTTATGCAAAAAACGCAATTAGTACATCCGCTTTATACATAATCACCAAAATTTAGTAACCTACTATACGAACTATTATCAAAAATTGGATTAAGTTATCAATATCGCAACTGTTACACCACCGACAAAGAAATTACTATCAGTTATTTCCTCAAAGTGGAAAACACAGAAGCGATAAGAACACGGATACACAATTAATTAAGTCCTGTTCCCTAAAAAAAGATCATGACAGAAACAGCAACTACCACAGACAAACTGAATAAATTCGAGAAATTCAAAGCCGAAAAAGACGGACTCGCAGTTAAAAACGAAATCGAGAATTTTACCCAAATTGGTTGGGAAGCAATGGACGAAAATGACCTTAACCATCGCCTAAAATGGTTAGGTGTGTTTTTCCGTCCAGTGACCCCCGGTAAATTCATGATGCGAATGCGAATACCTAATGGTATTCTCACTAGCAATCAATTGTCGGTTTTAGCAGATTTAGTACAGCGTTACGGTGACGACGGCAGCGCCGATATTACCACTAGACAGAATATACAACTACGCGGGATCAATTTTTCAGATATTCCCGATATCTTTAATAAATTTCACAAAGTCGGATTGACCACTATCCAATCTGGGATGGATAACGTCCGTAATATTACAGGTGATCCTGTAGCAGGTTTGGATGCAGATGAATTTTATGATACCAGAGAATTAGTCCAGCAAATCCAAGATATGCTGACTAACAACGGTGAAGGTAATCCAGAATTTAGTAATCTTCCCCGAAAGTTTAATATTGCAATTACTGGGGGAAGAGATAATTCAGTTCATGCAGAAATTAACGATTTAGCCTTTATTCCCGCTTTTTTGACAACTCAAGAGCAAATCCCAGTTTTTGGTTTTAACGTCATTGTCGGTGGTTTATTTTCTGCTAAACGTTGCGAAGCGGCCATTCCTTTAAATGTTTGGGTATTACCGGCTGATGTTGTATCATTATGCAAAGTTATTGTTGAGATATTCCGAGATCATGGTTTACGCGCAAACAGACAAAAAGCCCGGTTAATGTGGTTACTTGATGAATGGGGGATAGAAAAATTCCGTTTAGAAGTAGAAAAGCGATTTGGGAAATCATTATTACCCGCAGCAGCGAAAGATGAAATTAACTGGGAAAAACGGAATCATCTGGGGATATATAAACAAAAACAAGCGGGGTTAAACTATGCGGGTTTAAATATTCCTGTGGGAAGATTATCCGCTAATGATATGTCAGAAATTGCCCGGTTAGCAGAAGTTTACGGAAGTGGAGAAATCCGGTTTACCGTCGAACAAAATGTTATTATCCCCAACATTCCCGATAGTAGTTTAACAACATTTTTGACAGAAAGGATATTAGAGAAATTTGCAGTTAACCCTGGTTTATTAATGGGATCATTGGTATCATGTACTGGCGCACAATTTTGTAATTTTGCCTTAATAGAAACCAAAAATCGCGCCATAGAAATGATTAAATCATTGGAATCTGAATTAACTTTATCATGTCCAGTGCGAATTCATTGGACAGGATGCCCAAATTCCTGTGGACAACCCCAAGTAGCAGATATTGGCTTAATGGGAACTAAAGTCCGTAAAAATGGGCAAATGTTAGAAGGTGTGGATATTTATATGGGTGGAACAGTGGGGAAAAATGCACATTTAGGAACTTGTGTTCAAAAAGGTATTCCTTGCGAAGACTTACAACCCATATTAAGAGATTTACTTATTGACAACTTTGGTGCAAAAATTAAAGAACAGACTTTGATTCCTGGTTAAATTAATTTAATCGCCAAAATCCAGAGATAACTGCAAACCCAAATTAAAACTGATTAAGAGTTTCCCATGACCAATATTTCTCGCAGAAAATTTATTATTACCTCAAGTGTAGTAGCAGTAACTTCTATCTTGGCACACGGCTGTTCATCTAGTAAATCTGATTCAACAAAAACAGATAGTGCTACTTCTTCCAATAGTAAACTAGCTAATAATTCCCCAAAAGTGGAAACAACCACAGCCAAATTAGGATTTATTGCTTTAACAGATTCCGCACCTTTAATTATTGCTAAAGAAAAAGGTTTCTTTACTAAATATGGTATGACTGATGTGGAAATCAGCAAACAAAAATCCTGGCCAGTCACCCGCGATAACTTAAAAATTGGCTCATCTGGTGGTGGTATTGATGGCGCACATATTCTTAGCCCTATGCCCTATTTGTTGACCATAAATGATAAAGTACCAATGTATCTTTTGGCGCGGTTAAATATCAATGGTCAAGCAATTTCAGTTGCTGAAAAATTCAAAGATTTGAAAATTGGTTTACAAAGTAAATTACTAAAAGAGTCTGTAAATAAAGCCAAAGCCGATAAAAAATCTCTAAAAGTTGCTATGACTTTTCCCGGCGGTACTCATGATTTATGGATGCGTTATTGGTTAGCAGCAGGGGGTATTAATCCAGATCAAGATGTAATTTTACAAGCAGTACCACCACCACAAATGGTAGCAAATATGAAAGTTGGAACTGTTGATGCTTTTTGTGTAGGAGAACCGTGGAATGCTCAATTGGTAAGTCAAAAATTAGGTTATACAGCTTTATCTACAGGTGAACTATGGAATGACCATCCAGAAAAAGCCTTTGCTATGCGTCAAGATTGGGTTGATAAAAATCCCAATGCTACCCAAGCATTATTAATGGCAATTATGGAAGCACAACAATGGTGTGATCAGGCAGAAAACAAAGAAGAAATGTGTAAAATCTGCGCTGATAGGAAATACTTTAATGTGGCTGTAGCTGATATTTTAGAGCGGGCTAAAGGTAATATTGATTATGGTGATGGACGTAAAGAGCAAAACTTTACATATCGTATGAAATATTGGGAAGATAATGCTTCTTATCCCTATAAAAGTCATGATACTTGGTTCTTAACTGAAGAAATTCGTTGGGGTTATTTACCTAAAGATACAAAAGTGAAAGAAATTGTTGATCAGGTCAATAGAGAAGATATATGGAAACAAGCTGCTAAGGCTTTGGGTGTGGGTGCTGCGGAAATTCCAGTAAGTTCTTCTCGGGGTGTGGAAACATTTTTTGATGGGGTTAAATTTGACTCTGAAAAACCAGAGGAATATTTAAAGAGTTTGCAAATTAAGAAGGTGTAATTTACATTTAGTTAAATTTAGTTAAATCTGGGTTAAGCGAAATTGCAACCCAAAAAAATTTACTAGATTAATTAGATTCTCGAGTCTCACACAGACGCGCAAAGAAGAGAAGAAAAAGAGATTTTTAATAACTGACTGAGGAGAAATAAATGGCTGCTATTGTTGGAAGTCGTAGAGTTACTAGTAAACAGCAGAAGGTAATTAATAAGTTTTTGATTAAGAAGGTTATACCACCGCTGTTTGGATTATTTGTTTTTTTGATGTTGTGGGAATTACTTTGTTTAATTCCTAGTTTTCAATTACCAGGACCGATAGAAACAATTCGGGAAACTTGGGACCCTTTTGTTATTCATCCTTTTTTCGATAATGGTGACAGTGATAAGGGTTTAGGCTGGCAAATATTGACTAGTTTAGGACGGGTTGCTTTAGGTTTTTCTTTAGCAGCAGTTGTCGGGGTTGTTTTAGGAATATTAATTGGTTCTAATACTTTTCTTTATAATGCTGTAGATCCGATTTTTCAGGTATTAAGAACTATCCCTCCCTTAGCTTGGTTACCAATTTCTTTGGCAGCTTTTCAACAAGCTAATCCTTCGGCAATTTTCGTGATTTTTATTACTTCAATTTGGCCGATTGTCATTAATACAACTGTGGGCGTACAAAATATTCCTCAAGATTATGTAAATGTGGCTCGTGTTTTGCGTGTGCAGAAGGGTAATTATTTCTTGAAGATTGTGTTTCCGGCAACTGTTCCTTATATTTTTACCGGTTTAAGAATTGGCATAGGTTTATCTTGGTTAGCAATTGTCGCAGCAGAAATGTTAGTTGGTGGTGTGGGTATTGGTTCATTTATTTGGGATGCCTATAACACGACTACTGAAACTAATATGAGTGAGATTATTATTGCCTTGGTATATGTCGGTTTAGTGGGATTAGTTTTAGATAGAATAGTGGCTTTTGTTGCTGATAAAGTTGTCACAACAGAACAAAAATAATTCTGAGTTTGTCGTAATTTATGAGATTGCTAATTATCCATTACCATCATGAATACTTTTTTAGAAATTGATCATGTAGACCGAATATTTGACCTCCCCAATGGTGGTAAATATATTGCTTTAAAAAATATTGAATTAAAAATTTCTGAAGGTGAATTTGTTTCTTTAATTGGACATTCTGGTTGTGGTAAATCCACCTTACTAAATATTATTGCTGGCTTAGATCAAGCTAGTATTGGTGGTGTAACTTTGGCAGGTCGGGAAGTGAGAGAACCAGGTCCCGATAGGATGGTGGTTTTTCAAAATTACTCCTTACTTCCTTGGTTAACTGTTAGGGAAAACATCGCCTTGGCTGTAGACGAAGTTCATCGAAATCTACCTAAAGGAGAACGTCGAGGAATAATAGAAGAACATATTGATATGGTGGGGTTACGACGGGCAATTAATAAGCGTCCTAGTGAATTGTCCGGGGGAATGAAACAGCGAGTTGCGATCGCTCGTGCCTTAGCTACCCGTCCCAAGTTATTATTGTTAGATGAACCTTTTGGTGCTTTAGATGCCTTGACAAGAGGCAATTTACAAGAGCAATTAATGATAATATGTAATCAACACAGAATTACCTGTGTAATGGTGACCCATGACGTTGATGAAGCTTTATTATTAAGCGATCGCATTGTCATGTTAACCAATGGACCAGAAGCACACATTGGCCAAATTATTGAAGTACCTATTCCCCGTCCCCGTCACCGTTTAGAAGTAGTTAACAATCCTTTTTACTATAACTTACGCAATGAAATAATTTACTTTCTCAATCAACAAAAACAAGCAAAAAAACGCCAGAAACAACCTACCGCACCTGCTATTATTTCTAATAACAACCTAGAAAAAGTTCATTTGGAAATTGGCTATATTCCCCTGACTCAAGCTGCACCTTTAATAATTGCCAAAGAAAAAGGTTTCTTTGCCAAATATGGTTTAGAAGTCAACCTAAACAGCGAAACTAGCTGGAAAGACATAGCCAAAGGTGTAACAACTGGTAGACTTGATGCGGCCCAAATGGTTGCAGGTATGCCCCTAGCCCTGACATTAGGTGCAGGAGGTAAAAATCCGGTGTCAATGGTAACAGCCATGACCCTTTCTCGCAACGGTAGCGCCATTACTTTTAGCCAAGAATTGTTCAACGCTGGAGTCAGAAACTTAACAGACTTTCAAGGCATTATTAACGCTGACTTAGACAAAACCTATACTTTGGGAATTGTCCATCCCGCATCCATGCAAAACCTATTATTGCGCTACTGGTTAGCAGAGTCTGGGATTCAACCTGATGTAGATGTCAGCTTGATAGTAATTCCACCACAAAAGATGGTAACTTCCCTCCAAGAAGGAAAAATTGATGGTTACTGCGCGGGTGAACCTTGGAACTCTCATGCAGTTGATCAAAATTTAGGTTTTATGATTGCTATCACCTCAGAACTTTGGTATGGACATCCAGACAAAGTATTAGGAGTGCGAGAAGATTGGTCCGAGGAAAATCCGCAAACACATCTAGCATTAGTCAAAGCACTATTAGCAGCCTGTGAATATTGCGACGACATTCGCCACCAAGAAGAAATTCTCAAATTAATTTCTCAACCTCAATATCTTAGTAGTAATTCTCTTTATCTACGTCCGGGTTTAATAGATAATTACAAACAACCCCAAACTTCCCATCAGTTTTATTTCGACAAAGCCAATTATCCCAACCGGAATGAAATGCTATGGATTCTAACCCAACTAGCCCGTTGGGGTTTAGTAGCTTTCCCCAAAAACTGGGTAGAAGTAATTGACAGAGTTTGTCGTCCAGATGTGTTTGGTGCAGCCGCGAGAGAAATGAACATTTTAGATATTGGTAGAGAAGAAACAATTCAATTATTTGATGGCAAAATCTTTAATCCTTCAGAACCAGTTGAGTATTTAAAAAGTTTAGCAATTAAATACCCAGTTCGCATTGAAGAAGTATTCATCTATTAAAATCAGGTTCTCCCCAGCCCATAGCCGAGTTGTAATAATTTAGGAAATATCATCATGACAACAGTAAACTTTAATCAAAAAAGCCAAAATCAACAACTACAAACCCATAAAAAAGAAGACTTTTTAGTAATTGAAGATGTTAACAAAATTTATAACACTGGCGAAGGTATCTACACCGTTTTAGATAACATTAACCTCAAAGTTAGTGAAGGTGAATTTATTTGTTTAATTGGACATTCTGGCTGTGGCAAATCAACACTACTGAACATAGTTTCTGGATTTAATCAACCCACCAGCGGCATAGTATGGTTACAAGGTCAACCGATCAAAGAACCAGGACCAGACCGAATGATGGTATTTCAAAACTATTGTTTATTACCTTGGTTAAATGTTTTTGATAATGTTTATTTAGGTGTTGATTCTGTATTTCCGCACAAAAGCAAATCCGAAAAACGGGCAATAGTCAGAGAACATTTAGCAATGGTAGGACTAACAGAAGCAGCCCAAAAGAAACCCAGTCAAATATCTGGAGGAATGAAACAAAGAGTAGCTATAGCCCGTGCCTTAGCTATCCGTCCCCAACTCCTGATTTTAGATGAACCATTCGGTGCTTTAGATGCCATCACAAAAGAAGAATTACAAGAAGAACTCCTGCAAATTTGGTCAGAACATCAAATCACAGTTTTGATGATCACCCATGATATTGATGAAGCACTTTTCCTAGCAGATAAATTAGTGATGATGACAAATGGACCAGCAGCAAATATTGGCGAAATATTAGAAATACCCTTTTCTCGTCCTCGTAACCGTCGCCGAATTATGGAAAATCCAGAATATTACAACCTACGAAACTATGCCTTAGACTTCCTCTATCGTCGCTGCGCTCATATTGATGAATAATTAGCATAATTTGTCATTTAAAAACCCATAACAAACAGGTGGTTTTTGCCAATGTCTTCCTCTGTATTTGACAATGAAATTGAACAAGTAAAAATTAACCATCAACCAATTTTAATAGCAAAAGAATAAATATCTCACACAGAGGCGCAAAACTAAGAACATAAAGAAAGTAAAAACATCCTGAAAACATTTCTACTCTCTGTGCCTCTGCGTCTCTGCGTGCAATAAAAAATCCTAAAATCATGAAAGAATTTACCAAAACACTTTGTCCTTATTGCGGTGTTGGTTGCGGTTTAGAAGTTGCTCCACCAGCCCAACATGGAAAAGCCACAAATCGAGATAATCAAGGAATTCCCATTTGGCGAGTTAGAGGTGATAAAACCCACCCTTCCAGCCAGGGAATGGTATGTGTTAAAGGTGCAACTATTGCTGAATCCTTGGATAAAAATAGATTGTATCATCCTATGGTACGAGATTCTTTAAATGAAGAATTTCGCCGCGTAAGTTGGAATGAAGCTTTTGATATTATTACCCAACGGATTCAAATATTACGATTAAATCAAGCTACAGATTCTATCTGTATGTACGGTTCTGGACAATTTCAAACTGAAGATTATTATATTGCTCAAAAGTTACTCAAAGGTTGTTTAGGAACTAATAATTTCGATGCTAATTCCCGGTTGTGTATGTCTAGTGCGGTATCTGGGTACATTCAAAGTTTTGGGTCTGATGGTCCTCCTTGTTGTTACGATGATTTGGAATTAACTGATTGTGCTTTTTTAATTGGTACAAATACAGCAGAATGTCATCCAATTATTTTCAATCGCTTGGAGAAATATCATAGAAAAAATCATCGTGTTAAAATAATTGTGGTTGATCCTCGGCGCACTCCTACCGCAGAAGCAGCCGATTTACATTTAGCTATTCGTCCAGGTACAGATATTGATTTGTTAAATGGTATTGCCCATTTATTAATGAAATGGAATTACATAGATCCGGTTTTTATTGATGATTGTACTAGCAATTTTCCAG
>B570J13888_100146_pt1 | contig 11232 bp, 8 predicted proteins | sample LakMenEpi30Jul08_FD_13888 | JGI IMG/M metagenome (IMG submission 13888)
ACGTTGACAGAATATGGTCTTCGGTGGATTTTGCTGTAGACAGTCGGGGTTAAGACACTGACTCATAGATACAGGTGAGTAATTACATTGATAATTATAATCACATTTTGACTATCCTTATCCATCCAATTTTTGATGAGGGATACAAGGTTAGGTTGACGCAAGGAAACCCAACATTACCAATGATTTCGTTACGATAAGGTTTAAAAAGACAGCTTGTAGCCGCCATTTTTCCTAATAATCCTAATTCATAATTTATAACTGTTGTTGATAGAATCAGAAGTATTTGAGGAGTTTTATCCGTCATCTGCAAAAAATAGAATAATGTCAACGCCAAAATGTTACCATATTTTATTATTACACGGTTACTTTCTCTAGGGATTTTGCCTTAGTATATTTTTGGCACAATTGCCGAAAGTCTTCACCCCGCATTTCAAAGTTAGGATATTGGTCAAAACTAGCGCAAGCTGGAGATAGTAATACTACTGAGGCTTGATGTTTTTTAGCTAATTCCGCAGACATAGATACAGCGTTTTCCATTGTTTCGACTATGTAATAATTACTATATCCCACCTCTTGCAGACGTTTAGAAAATGCTGGTGCTGCATTCCCAATCAGTAAGACGGCGGCGGCTTTGGCTTGAATTTGCGCTAACCAGGCGGTATCATCTCCGGCTTTGGCTTCCCCACCAGCAATTAAAATAGCGGGACTTTGCACAGATGCTAAACCGACTTCGGCTGCGTCATAATTAGTGGCTTTACTATCATTAATAAAATCAATGCCTTGCCAATTGCAGATATGTTCTAAACGGTGGGGAACACCAGGAAATTCACGGACAGCTTGAGAAATAGCGGTAATATCTATACCTGCTAATCTAGCAGCAGCGACGGACATGAGGAGATTTTGCTGGTTATGTTCCCCTACCATTCGCAATGCAGATACCTCTACAATGGCTTGGGGTGTAGCCGTGATTTTTTCCACTACCCAACCATTTTCTACATAAAAGCCTTTTTCACCTATTAGGAATTTTTCACCTTTAACACTTGTCCAATAGGCATTTGGCCAATGATTTAATCCTAATTTGCTCAAATAAGCATCATCACCATTAAATATTTGAATTTGGGAATTGTGCAATAATTTGGCTTTGATATTATAGTAATTTTCTAATGTTTTGTGCCGGGCTAAATGATCTGGTGTGAAAGTTGTCCAAATGCCAATGCGAGGTGCTAAAGTTACAGAAGATTCGATTTGATAACTACTAATTTCGCCAATTATCCAATCTGGTTTTTTCCTAGATAAAGCAACTTCACAGGCAGCATAACCGATGTTACCACAGGCAGGGGCGTTTAATCCTGCTGTTTGGAAAATAGCGGCTGTTAAAGCGGTGGTGGTGGTTTTACCATTTGTACCGGTGATTCCTACCCAGGGAATATCTTGTAAATGTCGCCAAGCTAGTTCCATTTCGCCAATAGTTTCCATGCCCAATTCTCGCGCTTTGGCTAAAATAGGAATATCCCAAGGAACTCCGGGACTGACAATTATTAACTTGGATATATCAGAATTGGTAAATTCTGGCGTGTTTCCTAATTTGACGGTAATGTGTTCGCTGGCGAGTTGTTGTTGTTGTTCGAGGAGGGTTGGGGAGGTGCTACTATCGCAAAGTTCTACCTCCCAGCCTTCCTGTTTCAACAATCTTGCCGCAGCAACACCGGATTTTCCGAATCCAATAATTAACGCTTCTGGCATTGACTGTATATCATCCCTGGTTAAGCCTCACTATATTAGCGTTAATTGGCAGCAATTACACAACTTTTTGTTGCTTTTGACTACAAATTTTTGACTATCGCGCCAAAGTCAGCCAATACACGGGCGTGATTTCGCAATAATCCCAGCAAATTTAGGCGATTTTGCTTAATATCGGGATTTTCGTCCATGACTAAAACGCTGTCTTCACCATCAAAAAATGTACCCACGGTAGGAGCGATTTTTGTCAGTGCGGTTACTAACAGTTGATAATCCCGGTTTTGTTGTGCTGCTTGGGTTTGGGGAACTAACTCAAGTAAAGCGTTATAAAATGCAAATTCGGATTTTTTCTGGAAGATGTTGTTTCAATTAAAGATTTTGGTTCTAGGGTTTAAAGTCTAGATTTCCCTGGGCTGCTAAACGGGTAGAACGGTTGACAGTTTCGTAGATTTTATCTAATGTACCATCTTTGCGGATTTTTTGTAAATAGAGAGAGCGATCGCGGACATCTAATAAATCCGTTAATGCACGTTCTGTATATTCGGGATCATTTTCTCCCAAAACTGCATTTACTAAGTCATAATCTATTTGTTTTTCATCTTGTAATAAAGTGCGAATCCGTTGTAGGAAAAATTCGCGTAATGTGTTAATTAAAGATTTGGCATCTTTGTTAAAAGCTGCTGCAAAATCTGCGGTAATTTCTGCTAATAAGGCTGATAAATTAATTGGTAAATTTGCCAACCATGTAATATTAATTATGGCGTTAGCAGCGCGACGTAAAGCAAAAGGATCTGATGAACCGGAGGGAATTAAACCTAAACCAAAGATACTAGTTAATGTATCTAATCTATCAGCTAAACCGACAATTTGACCTGTGAGAGTTTGGGGGAAAATATCATCAGCATTTCTGGGTAAATAATGCTCAAAAATCGCTTTTGCAACTTCTGGATTTTCGTCATTTGCTAAAGCGTATTTTTCGCCCATAATTCCCTGTAATTCTGGAAATTCATAGACCATTTGCGTAACTAAATCGGCTTTACAAAGTAATGCGGATCTTTGTATATTATGGGTTTGAGCAGGATTTAATTGTAATTGAGTAGTAATTTTTTTGGCATTTTTAACTATTCTTTCTATTTTCGCATAAACTGAACCTAAATCTTCTTGAAAGGTGACTTTTTCTAATTGGGGTAAATAGCTTTCTAAAGGTTTAGATAAATCAGCTTCATAGAAAAATCTACCGTCTGCTAACCGCGCTCGAATTACTCTCGCATTCCCCACAGCAATAATATCAGATTTGGCTGGATCTCCGTTACTAATAGTGATAAAATTGGGCAATAATTCCTGACATTCTGCATTTTTGAAAACGGGAAAATACCGCTGGTGACTTACCATAACTTCGGTAATTACTTCTTTTGGTAATTTGAGAAATTCCTCTTCAAATTTACCAATAACTGCGGTGGGATATTCCACTAAATTGACAACTTCTGCTAATAATTCCGGGTAAATTGGGGTGTATCCGCCTAATTTTTCGGCGGCTGCTTTGACTTGATTTGTAATTATTTCCCCTCGGTTTTCTGGGGGTACATTTACATAACCAGAAGACAAGGTTTTTACATATTCTGTAGCGTGGGAAATACTGACGGGTTCGGGGTGTAATACTCTATGAGTGCGAGAAATGCGATTACTCTTGACAACTTTTGCCCCATTTTCTAATTGTAATGGTAAAATTTCCCCATCTAACAATGTGACTAAAGTGCGAATTGGCCGGGAAAATCGTCCGTCACCATGTCCCCAGCGCATTAACCGCTTACCTTCTAAGTTCCAGACCCACTGGGGGACAAGTTCGGTTAAAATATCCGCAATGGGACGACCGGGAATTTGCTTATTCACAAAGACGAAATCCCCTTTTTCCGTGGGACGAATTTCTAAAGCGGAAATATCTACACCTTGCTTAGTCGCAAAACCAATGGCGGCTTTAGTGGGTTGTCCATCTTTAAAAGCTGCTTGTGCGGGTGGTCCTTTAATTTCTTCTTCCCTGTCTGCTTGTTGGGAGGGTAAACCGGTAATGAGAACCGCTAACCGTCGTGGTGTTCCATAGACTTCAACCGCAGCGTTGTGGAGATTATGGGTTTTGAGACTTTCAGGAATGCGCGATTTCCATTGTACAATAGCATCACTCAAAAAACCGGCGGGTAATTCTTCTGTACCGACCTCTAATAAAAATGCTGGCATAAGATACTGTTTTTAACTTGACGGGGCTAAATATTAGTCAATTTCAATATTGTATGCCAGTTCCGACCCTTGGGGAAACTTTAAAACGGCAGTGGGTTGTTTTAAAATAGTGTCTTATTACCCTAGTTTTAGATATCAAAATTTGTAATATGCAGACTGTCCACCACCTTGTAGTAATGCGGCAAATGCGCTAGGGTAGTTAGTTGGGCTATATATCTCAAAAATAGGAGAGAAATGACTGGTAGTATTGCTACTGTGGATTTATTTTGTGGTGCTGGAGGACTAACTCATGGATTTGAGCAAGCAGGTCTTCCGGTAAAAGTTGGGTATGATATTGATCCTGCCTGTAGGTTTCCTTATGAACATAATAACAAAGCGAAGTTTATATTACAAGATATAGAGAATGTTAGTGGTTCTGATTTAGCAGAGCATTTTTCTGGAAGCAGTATAAAAATTTTAGCAGGATGTGCGCCTTGTCAACCATTCTCTAATTATTCAAGACGTTATAATGACAAACAATCTAAATGGAAACTTTTACAAGATTTTGTCCGTTTAGTCAAAGAATCTGAACCAGATATCATTTCTATGGAAAATGTGCTTCAGTTAAAATATCATTCAGTTTTTCAGGAATTTATTGAGAATTTAGAAAATTTAAAGTATTATCTTGAGCCTTATGAAGTTAATTGTCTAAATTATGGAATCCCTCAATCTCGAAGACGTTTAGTTTTACTTGCTTCAAAATTTGGTAAAATTAATTTAATTCCAGCGACTCATAATAAAGGAAAATATGAAACAGTTAGAAAAACTATTGAACATCTAGAACCACTAGCTGCGGGTGAAAAATCTAAAACTGATAAACTTCATATATGCAGTAAACTATCTAATCTTAATCTTAAACGTATTCAGGCTTCAAAACCTGGAGGAACTTGGCGAGATTGGCCTCCAGAATTAATTGCTAAATGTCATAGAAAAAAGACTGGTAAAAGTTATCCTAGTGTATATGGTCGCATGGAATGGGATAAACCTGGACCAACTATCACAACACAATGTTTTGGCTTTGGTAATGGTAGATTTGGACATCCTGAACAAGATAGAGCTATTACTTTGAGAGAAGCAGCATTATTACAAACTTTCCCAGCAGATTATCAATTTATAGCTTCTAATGAAAATTTAGCAGCTATTTCTATAGGAAGATTAATTGGTAATGCTGTTCCTGTTAAATTAGGAGCAGTTATAGGTCGAAGTATTTTGGCACATCTTCAGTAAATATGTCAAATTCATCTATTGTCTGAATGTAAATACTCTTGGTTGTCTAAATAGCTTTCAATGTTTATCAATATCTGTCTAAGATATTCTACTACTTCTTCTTTAATCTGTAGAATATCTCCAATTGTTACATTTCTGCCAACATTTGCAAATGATTTGTTACCATGTGCTAAATCATTCCTTTTTTCCATAACAGCATCTAAATTTTCACCATGCTTTGTTTTAGTATGGTCAGTATCGCAAGAAAATCCATATTCCCTTGCTGTTTTTGCAATTTGCTCTCTATTAACATTACCTGAAAATAATTTTCTCCTATTAAACCCCTCTTTAATAATATCAGTAGAAATATTCGTTATTCTAGAATGAACATTATCAAGAGATCGATTCTTAAAATTATAAAGCACTATCTTCTTGACTTCGATTCTAAGAGAATCAAAAGGAACTCCGCTGCTCTTTAGCTCCTCAAAAATAGCTTCTATAGCATTCCGCATAGTTGATTCAACCAAATTATAGAGAAGTAAATACCCATTAGCTTTGAGAGTTTTTTCTAGTTCAGAATCAATAGGCTTAATCCTATGTTCTCCACTATTTTCTAATACTGCTAATTTAGTTTTTTCTGTACTTAATTGCTCCAGGAAATTGAAGTATTTATTCACCTCTTCAACACGGGTATTGAAGTCTAAAATGACCGTTTGCATAGTAATTTGCATAGTTAATTATTTCAAAAGTTGATCACGAACATATTCAATACGAGCAATTACTTTAGGTTTGGAATTACTTGCATCTGAAGTTGTGTATTTTTTAAACTCTGGTGAATATAACCATTTTATTGGTTTTGGTACTAAATCACTTTTCTCTCTCAAAGCAAGTGCAACACCTACAGAAATAGCTTCAAATCTAATTCTTGGTGTTCTGACATGACCTGTTCCCTTGCTAAATCCATTTGGTATATGTTCTTCGACAAAATCTAACATTTTATAAAATTCATTTTTCATTTTCTCTTTGTCTATTTCATTGTTATTATGTCCTTCCAGATATTCATTCAGAAAGAGATCAACTCGTTGACCAAAATTCTGATAATTATTTAGATATGCAAAAAAACGTAACACAAATTCCTCTCGTTCCCTTTTCTTTTTCGCAGCATCTGATAATGGACAGAGTTTATTAAATTTAGGATATTCAGCTAATTCTTCAATAATTTTAATAAACGGACTATCGGATACACCTCTACGTATCTCCATGTCATTCAATGGCACACTACCTGTATTGATGCGTTTAAATAAGTCTCTCCGTGTTTCTTCATCGGCTTTATCAGTCAATACAATCATGCGAAGATTAGCTCGATTAAAGCGTCTTTGTCTTGGAAGGGGTAAATCTGTGAATTTGAAGTTATTGAGCTGTGTCAATTTTTCTAGCCCAGATAGCTTTAGCTCATTATTAATAAATCTGTGTAAAGTACGAATACGTTGAGTACCATCAACAATTTCTAGCCGAGCTAAATCATCAATATCATAATCTTTCGGTCGCAAATCAGCAACAAAAATATATGGAATTGGGAGTTCTAGCATAATAGATTCAATAAACTTTGACTGTCGAGCTTCTTCCCAAATCATCTCTCGTTGATAGTCTGGTATATACAACTCACTGGTGTCATCCTCTAATCCTTCTGTGTATTTCTTTACAAGCACTTCCACTGGATATTCTTTGGTGTCATAGTCAACTACTTTCTGTTTCTCCCGAATTTGCATTTCTGCGGCTACTTTTTGCTCATCAGTAATTTTTGGTTCTGGTGGTATATTTTTGACTTTTGGCATCTGGCTCTCCAGCTTGAATATAATGGTTTTATGATCATAATATCACAATTGTAAAATTAGATGGTATGCGTTCGCGCAAGTAGTTCGCTCCCAACTACTCAACCAGTGGTATAATTAACATCTAATCCTAAATACATCATTTACTCATAAGTAAACTTACATCAGTGAATTATTTACTTTTATATCCTTGTTATTGACAAGTAGTGTATAATCAAGTAGCTTAAGGGAAAGATTCCATTTGTTCAAAATATACAACTTGAACAGGTGAAGCAGTTAAAAAACTGGTGTAAAGGAACAAACAAATTATGTCTCCAGAAAACAATGGTGGCGCTAAAATTGAGGCACGTTCACCAAAACCTTGTATTGATTTAGTTACCCTTGTAGAGTTGCTGACTAAAGCAATTCCACCCAAAAACAATAGTGGAACTACTGATAAACTACACCCTGATTATAGACCAGCATTTGCTTTTGATGCTGACAAAAATCGTCTCAGGATATGTACGTCAGCAGTTATGAGAAGATTCTTTGGAAATAAGGATTTTAAAACGGCTTTTCATCCTGAAGGTGGGGGTTTTGTTCAAGATTTACCAACTTCCGGTTATGGTTTGAGGATGCGAGTTGGTGGTACGTTAAAAGAAGATAATAGAGACAGATTACCTAAAGCTTTAGATCAATTAATTTTAGCTATTGATGCAGCATTACCACCAGAAACTCAATTATCAGCTTTGTTGTTAAGTGAACCAGAGAAACGGCTTCAGGAATTAGCACAAAAAACTCAGAAATTACCACAAAAAACTCAGAAATTACCACAAGAAACTGGTGCTTTTTTCCAAAATAAAGTTCATAATGCGACTCTTGTTCCTATAGCATTTCCTAATCAAGATAATCAGAATAATCCTGAAAATAAACCCATAGCTAAAGTAATTTCTGCATCAGAAACAATAGATGCTGATAATTACTTTAAACGGATGTCAAGTGCAGTTAAAGAACATTTAGAAAATCAGGGATTAGAAGCAGATGATATTGAAATATCTCTTGATGCTTTGGAAGCAGAAAACACTAGATTAGAAAGTCAGTTAAATCGGTTTTTAACATTCCTAGATGATCAAGCATTAGCGCGGGTAAGATTGTTAATTACCTTGCGGATTATGGAAGCAATTTCCAAATTTAGTCCGACTAAACACGAACTTCTTAGAAGATATGTTCAGCGGGTTAAGACTTTTTATGATGCTGCAAAAGAACATATTTTTGAGGTTGATTTATCGGCTAATTTTGGTATTGGTGGTCAGTTTAACTTATCAGAATCTTTGCAAACAGCAAATTTATATTTCTGTCTACCAGTTTGGCCAGAATCTGAAGCTCAAATCTTTGAAGATAAGACAATAAATCAAGAAAAAACTAGCTTTGGAGTTGTGCGAGAAGTTAGTTATCATTTTCGGATTAATGGAAAAAACCCAACAGCAGGTAAATTTGCTTTTGAAGCAAGACTTGATACAATTGAGAAAGAATTAGAACTAGATAATGAAGATTCATTTTTTGATCCAATAGCAGTTACTCGCTCTTTATCTCAGTTGATATTTTTAGCAGTTGTTGTTCCCTCTGAAATAATGGAATCTGTAACTGTGAGAAATTTCTCAAGTTCAGTACAGCAACTTCTCAAAGATCTGAAAAATGGTGGTAAGAATGCTGTTAAAGAACTTATAGTTAAGTTGCGAGACTGTGCTAACACAATGAAAACGATTGCTTCAAGTTTAATTGATGTTATTAATACCAAAAGTGAAAAAATAATTTCTCAAGTTCAAAGTGAATCTTCTCAACAATTTATCTGTGTAAAACGTGATATTTTTGAATGGTCACGGTTAACAACAGGAGCATCTCAAAATTTACTTGTTGGTTCGGAAAATCCTGGAAGAGAAACGGTGGCATGGTTTAAAAATATTGAAGTTTGCGATACTCCAGAAACACCAGGACTTTTATTTTCTGTCGAGGTCAATACTCAACTTTCTGAACATAACTTAGTCACCAAAGGTAATCCATATTCAATACAAGTACAAAGGATTTTATCAGAACATCTTTTACAAATTGTTTGGCTTCCCTGTGATTTTAAAAATCAACAAAATAGTTGGAAGTACGAACGATCTATAAATTCTTCTCAAGCAAAAAATTGGATATTACCATCAGCAATTGTTGTAGAATATGAAGCTAAAACTCTAACAAGAAGAGAGAAAGATAAAGGAAGTGAAGAAAATAAACAATATCATGCTGCGGTTGTCGCTGCTTTTGAAGTATTAGTTTATTGTTGTTTATGGCATATTATTAACAAATTAAAACAAGAAGTCAATGATGATTTTACAACTTTAATGTTGAGGTTGCAAGAGCAAGGAAAGGAAAGTGATGATAAAGATGGTGATTCTTATGTTTATGCAGCCGCGCAAACTTTAGAAGCGATATTAGCAGAAGATACTAATATTAGAATGCAGGGAATTGTTCTTAAAAACCTAGATAAAGAAAACAAAAAAATCCAATATGTAAAAAAGAATATTTTTAATGCTTTATTGAGTGCATTTCCTATCGTTACCAGTACACCAAAACCGCCAACAGTTCCGAAAATTGGTTTAATTTCCTATTCGACTCGTCCCTGTGATGAGTCTATAAATACAGATGAAAAAAGTTATCTTTTTCTGACTCAAAGTTATATTGCTACTGCGGTAAATCAGCCATTTTCCGGTTATCATATCAAAGCAGAAAGGACACAATCTGATATTGTTGATACTCCTGAAAACCTCCGAAAACAAAGATTAGTTCAAGAAGAAATTCGTTATCTTGAAAATCAAGGATGTGAGCATATTATTTTACTTTCTCATGCTTATGGTAGCCGAAGATTTAACCGTGTTGCAGATTACAATGCTGGATTAACACCAAAAGAGTTTTTAGAAGATGTTTCTCAGACTTTTCCTGATTTAACTATTTACACTTTATTACGTGATGTTTTTCCGGCTACAAGATTGCGTTCACGTGAGACAAATAAAGCTGGATTTGAGATTTTGCAAGCAGGAGATTATACTAATTTCTTGAGTTCCGTAGAAAAAATATCAACTCGTCGACTAATTCCAGTTTATACTTTTGCAACGCTATATTCAATTCCAGGAGAACAGCGGCCACAAGCTCAAGAAAATCAGCGGCCACAATCGGGTTTCTGTGTATATTTCCTAATGTCAGATCAGCGTGTGAGTGATTTCAATTGGAGTGAACGCGCACGTCAAAATTTAACTGTTCCTGAACCAAATACATCTAATATTCATCCTTGTTTAATTTCTGTGTTGCGTGGTTTGCATTTTATTGAAGCAGAAAAAGGAGTACAAAACGGACAATTTCTCCCGATTTTAGATCCCTTTCCTTGGATATCTCCTAAAACCGTGGAAGCTGCGGGAGATGTGCGAATTTTACATAGTCGTCGCGGTGGTAAAGTATATCTGAGTTATCCAGCTTTACTAACTCATGTTTCTCAAGTTCTTCACCGCAGAAAATAATCCAGATAACCGATTTATTGTATCATATTTGTTATTAATCAAGGAAGTTAAACAAATGCAAATATCATTTTTAGATCAAGCATCTTTGTGGGGACAAGTATTTGAAATTGCTGTAAAACGAGGTGTTTTACAAAAATTGATTCATGAAAAACTACTTATTAATAATCATCCTATTGTCCAACATTGGCAAAATTTTAAAAATGCTGCTATTAAAAATCATTTAATCAAGAGTCTGAAATTAACAAAAGATGAAAATTCCCAAGCATGGGTAGAAAGTATGGTACGTCATTTGTTAGTTTTAGGTTATGGGTTAGGTTGGACAACTATGCGGGAATGTCTCAAGCAAACTCCAGTTTCTAAATTAAAATTAGAAGCTATTTGGTGTCCATTAGTCTTTCCAGGAGAAGTACAAAAACCTGATATAGAACCGGAAAAAACTGCTCAAGAATTTAAACAGGCTTTTAACTTAACCGGAAATCCAGATTTAGGATTAGTTGAAAAGGGAAAACCAGCAAGAGCCGATTTTTTGTTATGGTTATCACCTGATGAAAATTCAACTACTAAAAAACGTGATCATTTTATTTTCTGTTTTGAATTTTCTTATAATGTACCCAGTAAATTAGCCGATTTTAGCCATGAAAATGCTC
>B570J13888_100147_pt1 | contig 11217 bp, 9 predicted proteins | sample LakMenEpi30Jul08_FD_13888 | JGI IMG/M metagenome (IMG submission 13888)
TCACACCATTCCCACACATTCCCACACATATCATATAAACCAAAAGGGTTGGCGGGAAAAATTCCTACCTCTGTGGTTTTTTCTCGATATTGTCCTTTTTGTCCCTGCCCGTAAGTGTAGTTACCATTATAATTAGCTAAATCTGTAGAAATTGTTTCCCCACAATAAAACGGGGTAGTAGTTCCTCCACGACAAGCATATTCCCATTCGGCTTCAGTAGGTAAACGATAGGTTTTATTTGCCATTTGGGAAAGTCTGGCACAAAATTCTTGAGCATCATTCCATGATACACACTCAACAGGCAGATTATCACCTTTAAAATAAGATGGATCAGATTTTAAATCAATCTTATCCTTTGGTAAGGCAGCCACGACTCGCCATTGTTGTTGAGTAACTGGATATTTACCCATGAAAAACGGGGGAACAGTAACTTCATGTTGTGGACTTTGAGAAGAATGATAACCTTCCTCATTTTCTGGAGAACCCATTTTGAAAGTTCCACCAGGAATATCCACCATTTCCAGAATTACACCATTTCCCAAATCTTCGCCAAAATAATTTGCGTTTTTGGTAATGCGTTGAATTTCTGTCCCATTATTATTTATCTGAGCAGTTTGAAATGGGAAAGTTTTTAACTGATAAGGAGATTTATTTTTTTCTTCTTCTGGTGGTTTTTTACGTATTGGTGGTGAATCTGGCTTTATTCCAGTAATCCCCCAAATCAATTGTCCCAAAGGTTCAGGGTCATGTTCACGGAAATCTACCCACATTAAACCTTGGAGAAATACTGGTAGTTTTGGTTCTTTAGGTGCATTTGGTAATAATACGGGAATAACAGGACATTTCCTATTTACAAATGCTCGTAAAAATGCTTTAATTTCTTCAATTTGCCAAGGACCTAATCCTGAATTACCCACAAAAACGGCTGCTGTTCTAATTTGGTCGATCTGATCTTCTAATGAATCCTGCCAAGAAGAACCAGGACGTAAATGCCATTTATCTAACCAAGGGTTAATGTTATTTGCTTTTAATTGGTTGGCAATTTCTATCACCGCAGGCTTATCTTGACTATTGTGGCAAAGAAAAACATCAAATTCAAATTCTCCCATTTTACTCCTCCACACCAGCAATAATCGCCAAAGCCTTCGCATACTCTTCTAAATCACCTCGCAAAGCAACCAACTCGCTTCGCAACTTTCCTTCCTCAGACCAACTCACCTCGTGTTCCTTCGCACTTACCCCTATAGGTCGTCTTGCTTCCCAAGCTTGTAAAATAGGATGCCATTTAGCTAAAAATGGTCGTAACCCATTATTCAACACCGCAATAGCAATACCCCCAACTGAGTTTTTAGAAGCACCTACATCAGGTCCAGCCGCTTTGAGAACTTCGCGGGTAGTTCCAAATAAACTATACAAAGAATTTAACGCTTCCCGCACTAACCCCTGGTCAACTTCTAAGGATTGCACAGCAACCCGTGTCACCAGTTCCACATACAACGACCAAGCAGCTTTCCGTTCTGTTGTGTCCGCTTCCCATTCCGCAGCACCAATACCAAAGGGAAGACTAATGGATACTTTTTTTAATTTTGCGGGATCTTGTTTAGGCATAAACAGCCATTTTAATAAAATTAATTATTTGTTCCATCTAAATTAAACCATACTTAGTTGAGAAATAAAAGCAAAGATGAGAAATCTGAGAATTTTACCCCATTTTCTCTCTAGTTTCTCCTATTCTCTCGTTCCCATGCTCTGCGTGGGAATGTAGTTAAGAGGCTCTGCCTCTATTATACCTAGAGGTAGAACCTCTCAGATGGCATTCCCAGTCAGAGACTGGGAACGAGAGTTTTCTTGCTTTGCGTCTTTGCTCCTTTGCCCCTTTGCGCGAAACCTCAGCTAGATTAGATATAAGAATTACTCAATTACCGTGAAAACCGATACAATTTTCTATAGCTTATTTCAAGCATTTCCTAGCATTTTTTTGAATTAATTAACCAGTCTCCCACAGAAGCAGGTACGTATGAATTTACCTCTCGTGAAGTTAAACAACTGGCTTTTCGTTTAGACGGTTTATTTTTACCAACCACCAAAGATGCCAAAAAGCCATTTTATATTGTCGAGGTTCAATTTCAACCCGATGATGATTTATATTATCGTCTCTTTGCAGAACTTTTTCTCTACCTACGACAATACAAAACTGCTCATCCTTGGCAAGCTGTAATCATCTATCCTAGTCGTAATATAGAAAGAGAACAGAATGTACAATTTGGGGAAATCTTACTGCTTGAAAGAGTTACACGCATTTATTTAGACGAGTTGGGAGAGAGTTCTTTAGGGGTGGGAATTGTTAAACTAGTAATAGAAACAGAGAAGGCTGCACCAGCATTAGCAAGACGTTTAATTGCCCAAGCAAACCAACAACTAACTGATACCAAAATTAAACGGGATTTAATTAACCTGATTGAGACAATTATCGTCTACAAATTACCCAAAAAAAGCAGAAAGGAGATTGAAGCTATGTTAGGTTTAAGTGAGTTGAAACAAACCAGAGTTTATCAAGAAGCTTTAGAAGAAGGTAAAGCTGAAGGTGAAGCTAAAGCAACCAGAAAGTTTGCTTTAAAATTGTTACGAACTGGCATGAATTTACAACAAATTGCTGAGGTTACGGAATTATCTCTTCAGCAAATTCAGGCTTTACAAAAGGAAATTCAACAATCATAGTAGTTCTCGCTCTAATAAAATACTATTGAGGACGGGGAAACCCCGCCCTTACAGGTTTGAGGATAGAAAACTGTACTTAATAGCGGAGGAAAATACTGTATAGAATTAACAACATCCTCCACCATCATAATACCATGTAGAATCAGTAATAATGATTTCTTCAGGATTTGAATTTGCTAAATTTCCCGCTGTTTTATCACAAACAGCCACAGGAATTCCCCTTTGTAAAATATGTCCAGATAGATCATCAAAAAATTCTTCCTTACCCGCATAAATCGCCGTTTTACCAGTAAAAATACAAGCCCCGTCTGAGGGGATTTCCACCTTAAAAGCCACAGAATCAAGACTTTCTAAAAGAATATTTTCCTGTAGTTGATAACTATGTTTATCTAATAAACGATAAGGACGACGAGCGCGAATTTCCACTTGTCCAAAACCAGCATTAATTATTAGTTGAGTATATTCTAGATATGTAAGAGCGCCGGATAAACACAAAGCGCGTAAATGTTCATTTTTTTGTAAATGCTCAGGAATTGGACTGGTAGAAATTGGATCACTCATTTGTAACCGACCGCCGAATTTTAATACCCGATATGCTTCCTTTAAAGCGAGAGTTAAATCCGTTGGTTCAAAAATATTGAAAAGGCAATTTTGCGCTACTATATCCACCGAAGCATCAGCCACAGGTAAATTAAAAGCGTCACCTGGACAAATCTCAACAAAGCTAGTATCAAACCAAGGGTTTTCCGTTGCAGCAATTTCTAAATTACGCATTGCAGCTTCTCGCATAGCTTCCACAGGTTCAACAGCAATAATCGCACCGGGACGACGAGAAAAATAAGCAAATTGTAATGCTTCTAAACCACCACCAACACCAACATATAAAACTGTAGGTTCATTATTAAGTTCATTGTGATGAACAGTAGTTCCACAACCATAGTTCATTTCCTGCATCAGCAGAGGAATTTTCAGCCCTGGTAATTGTAAAGGTGTACTTTGGACACAGCATAGCCCCACTTCCGGTGTTTGGGCAACTTGGCTGTAAAATTGGGCTGCGGTTTCTAAATAGGTCATAATTTCAAATTAGTATCAATTCATTTTAGCAGAACTGTTTTTGGCTTGACCGTTGACGTGCTGCAATATTTTTCCCTTCCAAAAGACTTGACTTTTAATCTCAGCAAGAGTACCATATACAACTAATAGAAGGGGAGTAGCTGCTGGCAGTAAATCAAGATTTCCTGTTCAGTATATCTAAATCAACATACTGGTGATGAGCCTGGTTTAGATAGCGAATATACAAAGTATTTGAAAGCGAGACCTTCACTGACTACACATTGAAAAGTGTGGAGTTCAGTGAGGTTTTAATGCTCTCATTGATACTCCACACAGGTAAAAAATCCTTCAGGAGTTTGAGAGAGTGTTAACAGCCTTTACCGCCGGTTTATTACTAATTACCATTTCTGAACTAGGTGATAAAACCTTCTTTATCGCCGTAATTCTATCCATGCACCACCCACGGCGCTTGGTGTTCTCCGGTGTGATAGCTGCTTTAGCGGCTATGACTATCTTATCGGTAATGTTTGGACAAGTAGTGTCCTTTTTGCCAAAACAAATCATTCATTATGCCGAAATAGTTTTGTTTATTGCCTTTGGTTTAAAATTAATCTATGATGCCAATAAAATGCCTGTATCTGCTACAGAAGAAGTCGCAGAAGAGGCAAAAGAAGCGGTAGAAAAGGCAGATTTAGATAATTCCCAGCAAAAAAGTGTTTGGTCAATTTTACTAAAATCCTTCCTACTCACATTTATAGCAGAATGGGGCGATCGCACACAAATAGCCACCATAGCCCTCGCAGCCAGTAAGAACCCCATTGGTGTGACACTGGGAGCAATATTAGGACACGCAATTTGTGCAGCGATCGCCGTCATTGGTGGTAGATTAATAGCAGGTAAAATTTCCGAAAGACAAATTACCTTCTTAGGCGGGTTTCTATTTATCATCTTTGGCATAGTCGCCGCCATAGAAGGAAAGTAAATTCAAGACTGTAGGGGCGCAAAGTCCGCGCTCTTATCTCGCCCAACCCTTACGGAGTAGCCGTAGGTGCAGGTGGAGATGATTCCGTAGGTGGTGCAGTGGGAGTAGGATTAGATGCTGCTTTATTGATTTCGTCCTTATACTGAGCCGGTGCTAAAGCCGTCGCACTATCAAATAAAAGTTTAGCCTCATTCACCTTACCTTGTTGCTTAAACAGCATAGCCTTTGCTAAAATCGGTCTAAAATCTTGAACATCTTTCTTAATCGCTTCATCATAAGTAGAAATAGCTTTATTATCCTTACCTTCAGAAGCATATACACTACCTAAAAGTACAGTAACAGCAACTACATCCACACTTCCTGGCTGAATAGTATTAGCCTGTTTCGCAGCAGCCAAACTTTCTTGTAATACCCCAATAGCCGCTTCTGGACGCTTTTCATTCAATTGCAAACTCACCATCCCCTGTAAAGCCTTCAAATCCCCCGGTTTTGTAGTTAAAATAGTACGATAAGTTTCGGCTGCTCCCTCCTTATCACCAATTTGTTGTTTAGCTTGAGCCAGTAAAACCCCATACTCTGACTTTTGGGGATTAAGTTTAGCGAGTTTTTCCAAAGGTTCAATCACAACTTGAATATCCGCTGGTTTAACTTCCCCTGGGCTTTTTTGACTTAACAACTGCAACCGGGCTTGCAAAAGTCCCTTGAGTGCAGTTTGATTTTCCGGGTCTTTCTGTAAAACTAATTCATAACCCCGAACTTGATCTTCCAGTTTTGACTTTTGCTCCGATAAAGATATTTTATGATCACCATTGGCCTGATTTTGTGGAGATGATTGGGGTTTATTCATCGCTGTCAGGATAGGTATAATAGAAACACCAACAAAAGCCACAACAGCAAAACCTAACACTACTCGGACTATCCAACGATTACGCAATTCAGACACAATATTATTTTGCTCCTACATGATCATGAAATGAATTACAAAGTTAAAAATTTCTAAAACTTTGCGGAATACGGTCATTTGTCTGTGAATTTTATAACAAATAAATATCTATCCTGCTAAAGTAAGTGATGACTTTAGGAAGATCCGTCAGAATTATCGCTATGCTATGCTTCCGATAGCGTAGCTTGGCGTAAGCCATAACCGGTCGTCCAGAGCATCAAACAAGTGGCTAAATTAAAAGTAAATATACTTTAATCAACCACATTCTTGCTCTTTTCTTTTGTCTTCATTAAATCCCATAATGGGTTATGTCTTGTGCCGCAAGGAGTTTTTATGAATTCCGACCTGATGCCATCTTCTCAAGCCTCAAATTTCACAGCCTCTAAAAAGGGTATAAAAGAGATTGAAACCCCTGTTAATGCTAATACATTAACAAACCAATCCTCTAAACTAGAAAATGCCCTGACTGATTCTAGCAAACCTAACTCCAATGGCCATTTACCTAGCCGAGAACAACCAATTCCACCTCCGAGTGAACCAACTCAATACCGAGCCATTGGCCTGATTCGGGGATGTTACCATGCCAGTGATGAACAGTTTACCCAAGGAACACTGCTCACTACCGATGGAGTGGAACTTAATGCCGTTCTCTTAGGTCGGATTATGAGTTTGGTCAAAAATCACTTAGACCTAGAAAAAGAACATCTATGGGTAGTTTATCCCCGCACCAGACAAGAAAATGACGCATTACACCTGCAAATTGTTGGTGTTTGGGAACCAGAAAATCTGGCTAAGTATGAACTGGATAAACATACCCCAGATCCTCAAAATGTAACTACAACCACAGTAGTTGCTGATGATCTCAAACCCTCCTCAGCAGTTCCTGATGGTGGTTTTTCTGTGCGTGGTGAGGTGGTTTACCAGTCTTTTGACGAAAGGAGTTTAGTTGTGAAAATCAAACAAGCTCCCCGTAAACCTACTGATAAAGTTAAATATTTTAAGTTGAAACTCAAGGGCGTATTAACTACTAAAGCTGTCAGTAAGTTCTGGGACTTTAATGTTAAACGGGAATCGGATACTTTAGTAGTAATTAATGCCGAGACGATCGCTGATTTACCTAAAAAACGCCGACCCCCCTTCAAAGGATCAGCACCTCGTGCTGGTGGAGGTGGTTCTAGACGGCCATTCCTCCCTAGACAAAATGGAGAAGCCCCACGTCCCATTAGAAAGACAGGGGGTGATTCCACAGTCATCACCAAACCCATACCCAAAACTCCCACTCCTATGCCAGTTAAAAAGCCTAAGCCAAGCGGGGAATAGCTAATTGGTCAGTTGTCCGTTGTCCGTTGTCCGTTGTCCGTTGTCCGTTGCTAAGAAGCTTAAACTAAATGGGCATTAATTTCAAAGAAGCAGGTAAGGAATTTTATTCAACAACTGACTACTGACTACTGACTACTGACTCCCTTTAAAATTCCGTCCAACGATCTTGAGGTAAAAAAGAACGCTCCATTGGTATCGGGGCTACTGGTTCAGTTAGAGTAAATATCCCTTCTTTAATCCACTGTTTCAATTCTTGAGATACTTTTCTGGAAAGAAATAAGCTGGCTAAAGATGCTACCCGTACTGTCCTTCCTTCAATAGTAATGCGTCCAGATTTAAGTTGAGCGTAACTTACTAAACCGAAGGTAGGACGGACACGACGGGGAATGGAAAAATCTACTATTGGTGCTACTAAGTCCTTATCTTGGACGGCGCAGTGTTCCACAACACTATCATTTAAAACTGGTAGTGCTATACCTACACCCATCATTAAAGATGGTCCATAGCCTTTAAAATAACAGCCCCGTATCCATCGGGCATCCATTTGTTTAGCATCACCAATTAATGCTAAAGTTGATCCAGGACCTATCGGTGTCCGATTTTCTAACCGCTTTTGTAAGGGAAAATGTTGTGTCCCTTCCCAGGCTACATAACCAATACCCCCAGCTAAAAAAATTCTTGTCCCAATTCCTACAAGTTGTAAATCGGGATCATTGAAAAGGGGTGACAGGGAACCAGGGTTAGAATAAACTGCATTACCTAAGCGAGGTTGTAATGGTCCTAAATAGGTATGTAGTGGGCGATCGCCTCCATTTACGCCAATAATAAAATTTTGATAAAGATTCCGCGGATTAAACAAATAAAACTGATTGATAGTTTCACGGGTAACAGTGGTTTCAAATGTGGCTCTAGGATAGCAATCGGTAACTTGTCCCACGGCGCGAACTTGGATAGATTTACCAGCAATTAGATCCGCAATCACATGACCACCACCATGTTCCCGCACTTCTTCTCCATCTGGGGAATCAACGGGACAACTAGCACCCAAGTATAAATCCACTGCCCCAAAACCAGCATAAGCGGGAACTCCATCTAACCAGCAACGCCGAATTTTAATGGGTGGGTCAGTATGCCCTAGGTTAATAATTGCACCGCTTGATTCCATTGGCTCAAATGTACCAGTGGTAATTACATCTACTTCTTTGGTGGTTTTAGTAACACCAATTTCGGTAACTCGCGCTTTTAATTCTTCAACAGTCCAGACCACTGCCCGTTTTTGGCTGATTTTCTCATTAATTTCAGCAATTGTTCGCATTTTTGATTTATCTCAAGGATACACTGTACAATTAGGTGTCACTGGTCACTGGTTATTGGTCAGTTATTAGTTGTCAGTGGTTCTGGAGTTCCATCCCTATTGCTTTTCACTCCTCCACCCTGAGTTTAACGGAATCAGCATGAGAAGGTAAACCCTCTGTAGTTGCTAAGATGTCAATGGCAGATGCCACTTTTTCTAAGGCAGTTTGTGAGTATTGGATAATACTTGAGTGTTTTAAAAATGTTTCTACTCCTAAAGCTGAAGCATAACGGGCTGCACCAGAAGTAGGTAAAGTATGGTTAGGACCGGCTAAATAATCTCCCACAGCTTCAGGTGTCGAACTACCCAGAAAAATCGCCCCAGCATGGCGAATTTGGTTAATTAACCCCCAAGGATCCGCAATTTCTAATTCTAAGTGTTCAGGTGCAAATTCGTTCGATAGTTCTGCCGCTGCTGAGAGGGATTCTACAACCACAATTAAACCATAATGGGCAATAGCTTTTTCCGTATCTATCCGGCGCGGGTGATCTATTAATTGTCTTTCTACCTCTGTTTGCACTTTTTTCGCTAGACCCCAATCTGTTGTTAGTAAAATCGCTGCGGCCATAGGATCATGTTCCGCTTGAGCTAACAAATCAGCAGCAACATAGACAGGATTAGCTGTTTCATCAGCAATTACCAGCACTTCGCTAGGTCCGGCTAAAGAATCAATGCCCACGGTTCCGTAAACTAATTTTTTGGCTAAGGTGACATAAATATTACCAGGTCCAGTAATTACATTCACTTTAGGAATTGTTTCTGTTCCATAGGCCAAAGCCCCAATAGCTTGAGCACCACCTATACGGTAAATTTCCTGAACTCCCGCTTCCTGGGCTGCTACTAAAACCGCAGGATTAACTATTTTACCGCCCTTCACAGGTGTGACCATCACCACGCGAGGAACACCTGCTACTTTTGCCGGAATGGCATTCATTAACACTGTACTAGGATAACAAGCTCGACCACCTGGTATATATAAACCGGCTCGATCTACGGGGGTATAACGTTTGCCTAATACTACTTCATCATCTTCAAATTGTACCCAGCTTTTGGGAACTCGCTGACGGTGAAAGGCTTCTATTTTCTTGCAAGCAAGGCGAATTGACTGGAGCAAATCTTTGGATACCTGTTGGTAAGCCGCGTCCAGTTCTGACCCTGTCACTTTCAGTTCTTCTGCTTTGAGGATTTGATGATCAAATTCAGATGTATAATGTAATACGGCTGTATCACCTTGACGCTTCACAGCTTGCAACACTTCACTAACTGTTGCTTCTTTATGAATTACCTGTTCATCCTGGGTGCGATCGCGGATTCGTTGAAGTTCTGATCTAACGTCTGCTTGCTCTGTAATAATTCGCAGCATGGAGTAATGACAATACTAGGTTTGACAACATTCACATCCGTGGTCAGTGGAGTTATGAAAACAAGTAAGGAATAAGTAACAATAAACAACTAACCACTGACCATAAGTAATTCTCTTCTCTAGCTTAATCTAGATTTTTTTGATACTAATTTATAAAACTCGGACAACCCCATAAATTTAATATTCCCTAGGTGTGAATTTAGAGAACTTGTCTGGCTTCTTTGTCACTAAGTCATTGTAATCTATTTTTTCACCCGCCGACACCAGCTTTTGCGACCAAATAAAATATTTTTTTAGAAACTAGCACATTATCAGAAATAATGCTATATTTATTAAACCTAGTAGTGTGTGTACATAATTAATAGTCTTTTTTGGAATTACTGTGGCGAATACAAAGTCTGCTCTTAAACGCGCACAAATCGCAGAACGTAACCGACTGCGTAATAAAGCATATAAATCAGCAGTTAAAACGCTGATGAAAAAATACTTTAGTTCTGTGGAAGCTTGTGCCGCTAATCCGACAACAGAACTCAAGCAGGAAGTGGAAACAAGAATGTCCGAGGCTTACAGCAAAATTGATAAAGCTGTAAAAACTGGTGTGCTCCATCCCAACAATGGAGCCAGGAAAAAGTCAAGATTGGCTCATAAACACAAAACCCTTACAGCCTAGTCAATGGTTCCAGGGAACAGAGAATGGGGAATAGAGAGATATTTATTTTTCTCACCGAATCTGGACTCTGTCCTTGTTTTGACAACTGACAACCGACAGGTTATGCAACTTATAGATACCCACGTACACATTAACTTTGACATTTTTCAGCCAGATTTAGCAGCCGTTCGCGCTCGGTGGCAAGAAGCGGGAGTAGTCCGATTAGTCCACTCCTGCGTTCACCCCCAGGAATTTGCGAGTATTCAAGCCATAGCGGAGCAGTTTCCCGAACTTAGCTTTGCTGTAGGACTACATCCTCTAGATGCTGATAAATGGGATGAGCAAACAGCTACCCTGATCAAGTCTTTAGCCCGTTCTCATTCCCAGGTGGTGGCCATTGGGGAAATGGGGTTGGATTTTTACAAGGCAGATAATTATGAGCATCAACATCAGGTATTTGTGTCACAATTAGCGATCGCTTGTGAATTAGATTTACCAGTGATTATCCATTGTCGTGATGCGGCCCCTGCTGTGAGAGAAGTGTTGCAAAAATGGCGAAATTGGCATGGGCGCATGGTACGGGGTGTCATGCACTGCTGGAGTGGGACACCGGAGGAGACTCAATGGTTTCTAGATTTGGGCTTCTATATCAGCTTCAGTGGTACTGTTACCTTTAAGAATGCTAAAACTATTCAAGCTTCTGCTGCAGTGGTGGATAGCGATCGCCTACTTATAGAAACCGATTGTCCATTTTTGTCGCCTGTACCCAGACGTGGAGAAAAGCGCAATGAACCAGCTTATGTCCGCCATGTAGCGGAACAACTAGCAAAAATAC
>B570J13888_100162_pt1 | contig 9744 bp, 8 predicted proteins | sample LakMenEpi30Jul08_FD_13888 | JGI IMG/M metagenome (IMG submission 13888)
TTTTGCTGTTTTTCTGGTTCTGCTTCTCGGTACGCTTTGGCAATTTCTGGCTCAACTTGAATGGTAATGTTTTCCATGATAAGTTACAAGTTAATTAGTCTAGTTTTATTATAGCGATCGCCAGCTATTTCTGTTTTACAGTATTACCTATCCTGAATTATCTTAATCTCCTCTTCTATTAACCTATACAATTTGTACACTATAGGGTGTGTTGGCTAGTGTTAAGGATGTTTTAGATGAGATGCAAGCACAGGGAATGAGAATTTCAGACCGGCTGTATGTGCAGGTTTTGACTTTAGCACAGGAAAAGAAAGTTTGAGGATAGGTAAGGTAATTTATCTCGTGAGCAGTTGTTAGTGAGATTTCAATGGCGAACTGCTGACGCGATCGCTATGAGTAGTATTTTTAGAAAGGGCAAGTATAGATTAGTATGGCTGGTTTTAGCGATCGCTCTAGTACAACACGGCGTAAATAAGATGACCATTAAAAGCTACGAAAATTTGATTGATTACAAGGTTTAAAAATGCTTCATTCACTTACGCTGCACGCTACTAAGTCTATTTAGCATAATTCTTGCAAAAATTGCGAACTGCTGCCAGCAGTTCGCTGCTATTGTCCTTTGTAGTCAAGGGATTGTAGTTACACCTCTTGCTGTACCTTCAGCCGGTGACAAGTCAGAATATCGGTTTGGTGGATTTTTACAGAAAGGACGGTAGCTAGTTTTAATCCTCGTATGAGGAATATTAGCCCAATAATTGTTATTGATTGGCTTAAATCTGAAAAATTAACCTTTCATACTCATCAAGTGACCTCTTGAATGTATATCTAGTTTCATACAATTGACGTGCTATTTCGCCCATTGACTTAACTCTTTGACTGTCACTCGCTAATTGACGAATTATATCAGCAAGCTGTTGAGGATCATCAGGAGAAACATTAACCCCAGAACCAGAATTAGTTAATAGCTTGTCTATATATGAATTGGGTACAGATATAGATATAATACCCCGTCCTGCCGCCAACATTCCATAAAGTTTAGATGGTGCAACAATTGATTCAGCACCAGCGATGAGACTAACTAACGAAACGTCGCAGGCTGTTAATGATAGAGGAAGTAATTCTCTAGGTTGGTAGGGTAATAGGAGAATATTTTTTAGCTGATGATCCTCAATTGCTAGTTTGACAATTTTAGTTTTTGCTCCGTCACCAATAAAGACGAATTTAATAGGTTCATCTTTAAGTATTCTTGCAGCTTCAGTAATGGTTTCAATATCATGTAGTCTCCCCAGATTACCTGAATATAAAAGTGTAAACATTTCATCAAGTTTATGTTGTTTGGCAAAATCATTTTCTTGTTTGCTGACAACAGGAATATCTTCGATCGCCCAATTTTCAATTACTTTAATCTTGGATTTTAAATCAGGATATTTTTTTTCTAAAAATTCTTGCATTGATGTGCTAAGAACAATTATATATTCAGAATATCTATAGGTTAAATAAATTAGCTTATTAAAGAATTTATATAAGATACTATTTTGCTTCATGATTCCAGACATCGCTGCTGATTCTGGGAAAATATCTTGCAGAAGAAAATAATATTTACTGTCACTACGACGGACAATTTTGAATAAAACGCCTATAATTCCTGCATAAGGTGGATTAGAAGTAATTAAAAGGGGTGTATTAATAGGAACACCAAATATCACGTACCATAAAGCCCCAATTAGGAAAAATATCGAACTAATGATTTTGCTAAAAATACTGGTACTGGATTTGATGGGAGAAAAAGCGCGGTTGATGTTTACTTGGTTTAATGATTCTGGGGTGGTTTGTTGGGTTTGGGTTCCAGTGTATATGTGGATGGTGTAGCCAAGGTAGGAGAGTCCTTTGGCTAGGTCGGTGATTAGTTGGGAGGTGGCTCCTTGGTGGGGGTAGAAGTATTGGCTGAGGATGGTGATTTGTAGCATAGTTCACTTACTGTAGGTAGGATAGAAAAATATATAACTATGTCATTCCGAAGCGAAACAATCGAAAGGGCTTCTAAATTTTTATATTTCGTTACATAGTTTGATTTATTGATTTATTTTAGCCAACCTACAGTACGTTATTTAAATAACGCTACTTAACAATCGCTTTGATAGCGAGACGCTTTAAGTATTGAATTTGTTGAGGAAATTGAGTTTCTAGATAAAACATCAACTGATTTTTGATGTTATCTTGGTCTTTGGGATGGTCAACAGACATTGAGTTAATTTGTTTTAAATTAAATTTTCTTACTCGTTTCTGGTACTGTAAATGCTTTGTAGAACTAGGAACGTAATGAGCGGTAAATGAACTACGAGAATATTCCGATTGAGAAGTTTCTAAACTTCCATGAATAGTTTTAGAATTCCAAAAGAAAGCATCTCCTTTTTTTAATGCAGGAGCATGACATTTAAGTTGATACTTTTTGATGATATCAATCACGAGTTGCTTATATCGTGAATGGTTGAAGGCAATATCAAAATCTCCACCATTACTCGTCATATCTATTGTATGGCTACCAGGGTAGACATAGAATCTTCCAGATCCTGGTTGGATATCTTCAACAGCAACCCATACAGCTATCATCCGACCGATTTCTGTAGAGTCTAAGTAATAGGTGTCTTGATGTGCCCATGTCGCTGGATTACCTTCAAAGTACATAGTTTGGATAATAGTTCCAGGTTCGCCTAAAATTCCAGAGACTACTCTTTGAATATTCTCGTGAGTCAGAATTGATAGCCCTGTTTGTTTAAAGTTAGGAAATTTCTTCGTGTTTAAATCTTGAATATTCAACAAAGAGTTGAGCATGTACCCATGAGAGGTCAAGACGTGTTTCTCTGGGTTTGCTGTTGCTTGTCGATATAAGTATTGTTGATAAGGTTTAATTTCTGTTGTAAAAAATTGGCGTGCGACATCACATAGTTCTGATGGAATTAGATTGCGGATGACTACATAACCATTTTGCTCGTAATAATTGCGGATATCATCTGGTGTTTTCAGATTACCATATATGTCAGAATTTGAATCAACAGTTAGTGGAATTTCGATTTCTTCTACTGTCGGAGATTTGATTTGGTATAAATTATTTGTGCTTGTCATCAGATCACTCATACTTAAATTCTAAGGTCGTTAAAATTATATCACATCTGCTGTTACAAGCCAATGAATCAGGCGAATAAATTCGCCCGTGTCGCTTATATCTCAGGTCTAAAGACATTGAGCTTTACGCTTACCGGGTAATCTTGTAAGATTTAATTCTACTATTTTTACGACAACTACATCAGGCTGAATTTCAGCAAGAAGCTTTTGACATCCTATTCTGTTGCGAATGTCCAATTCATGATGTTTAAATTTTAAAAATGTTTCTTGCAGACGCTTTTGATTCCAACGAGTATCACCTGTTGCTCCAAAAAAGTCAGCCCTCATATTATTGTCTAAGCCATGTACTTCCCATCCTTAGATTAGCAAAATACGAAACTACTTCAGAACCAATTAAGCCAGAAGAACCAGTAACGAGCATTGTTTTCATATTTAACACTTGTTTATTGTTGAGACTTTAAGATTGAAAAACTGTGAAACAGTTGGAAAGATACGGTTAAAGATTAAATATTAACGTAATCTCTATTTTATTTGCTATTATCAACTAAAGATTGGTAAATTGCAATATGTTTTTGAGCAGTATTTTCCCATGTAAATAACATTGCTCTTGCTAAACCCCGACCGATATATTTATTTCTTATATTATCATCTAGTAGCACTTCCAAAGCAGCAGCTATTGCTTCTGTGTCTTCTGGATTAACCAATATACCTGCATCACCAACTACCTCTGGAATAGAAGAAGTGTTAGAGGCAATTACAGGACAACCACAGTTCATTGCTTCAAGAGGTGGTAACCCAAAACCCTCATACAAGGAAGGATAAACTAGAACAAAAGCATTCTGATAAAGATAGTTTAACTCTCTATTGGTTACATTTTCTAAAGCTATAACATTGGACTGTATACCTAATTTTTCAAATAATTGATTTTCTGTGTCTGAAAAATTTGAACCAACACATATCATCGAAAATCCAAGTTTGGGTAATGATGATTTAGAAAAGGCAATGATAGCAGAGTGGAAATTTTTATATTTTACTCTCTTACCAACGAACAAAATATATCTGTTTCTCGTACTCTTGTCTACATCTAAAAGCCTATCAGGAGGATTTATATTAAGAGATTCATCAATTTTTAGGTTAGCACCAAGACCTACAGCATAAATATGCCGATGATTTATTAAATTGGGATAGAGTGATAGTAAATCTTTTTTTGTATTTTCAGAAATACATATTATCGCATCTGCTTGGTTTATTGCTAGTTTCATTTGCCATATATTAATTGATGCATTTAAGGTTTTATTAATACCATATTCATACAAAAAGTCATAGATAGTTACGACAGTTTTTACATTTTTACCTAGTGGAATGCGGTAATAACTAGAGTGGAAAATTTGAGCATTTGTATGAACTGGTAAATATCTAGTAATCTTCCTGCCCACTGTATGATGTATTTGAAAACCTTGGCTGGCAGATATCATTGATGATAACTCAGTCCAATATGTAGATATTCCGCCTTTACCTTGAAGGCGGTAGATAATATCGTCAAGATGTAAATTAATATCCATAGCTCTTAGGAAATTATAAAGTTAAAACAACCGGGTAGCAGCGTAAAGCGGGACACTTTGATATGGGTCTTGCCTAGTGAAAATGACTGTAAAGCTTACTCTGTAGGACAAAAGCTAAAACCCTTTCAGAGTAAGGTGTCCCGCCTTAAGTTGGTACCCAAACAACCAGTAACATTAGTACTTATTTACGGTAAATAATTAAGTTCATTATTCCGGGGTTTTGATAATTGAGACAATCTATGACAAATAATCAACGGCAACCAAATAGTAGGCGTGAACCATAATATATCTATGCAATAAATCACTCCCGAAACTAAAATACCAATTAATAGAGCATTTCTTATATCTTTTTCAACTCGGAAATTGCTTTTTATTATAACCATATAGTTCAAATAAATAAAGCCAATAATTAGAGGTATTGATAAAATAGAAAATTGTACAATAAATGCGTATATTCCCAAATTAATTTCCGGTAAATCTGTTACTATTCGCAAAGTACTACCTCCATAAGAAGTACCTAATGGGTAGGTTTCTATGTACTGTTGAAAGACATCAAATCCTCTTCCACCTTCATCATCACCTTGCAATCCCAATCTATTGATTTTTTCAACTACTCCTAAAACCTGCTCGGTGAAAAAGTTAGTTGTAACTATATACAAAAAAGACGATAAAAATATTATGAAAAAATAATTATACCATTTGAGTAAATTACCTCTATAATAAAAAGCAAATAGTAACAAGTAGCACACTAAAAAAACTTGACCAGATGCAGAAAAATTTATTAAATTGATTAATAAATATAGTAGAAATATCACAATTTTTTTCTCTTTTATTGTAAAAATAGCATAAAATGGAAATAAAGGTACGAATAATTTAGCAAAATGTCCTCTTTCTATAGAAACAGAACCAAAAGATGGAAACCCTGTGAAACCAGCATCTAAAAAAGTCCCAAATGGCAAATTACCTGTAGCTAAAACTAAAACTTGAATTAAATAAACAGCAATACTCACCAACCCAAAGTATACAATATCTTTAATTAATTGATTAATTTTCTCCCCAGTGTTAAATTCTTGATCAAAGCGTAGTGTTACTAGCCCTAAAACGCATATTTTTCCGACCAAGGTAATTCTTATAAAAAATTGTTCAATTTGATTATCTAATTCTGGATAAATAATTTTAATTATAATTATATGTATAAAAGCAACAAAACCTATTAATAAAAGTGCATAACCAATCATGGATTGGCGAAAAAGATTCTTGCCTATTAACTTTAGAGATAAAATAGCAATAATTATTCCAAAAAACTCACTTATACGAATGTTAGCCAAGGAATAAGCATAATTATTAAATACAAATGCAGCAAAATAAATTGTAGTAAATTTGATGTATAAAGAACTATCCCTCCAAAATACAAATAGTGACATCACTAATAGTCCCAGCCAACCAAATGTTAGGTGTAAACCTTGAATTTGTATCCAATATCCACCAGAAAAAAAATCAATAAACGATTCAAAAGGATAACGAAATTCTTGAATATTTTCCATGTTAGTTACAGAAATAAAAAAATAAGGACTCATTGATAAATAATCAATATTTATTCAGGGATTTCTCGTAATTGAAATTAATTTAATATTTGATTATTTTCATAATTAATTTTATGACTAGTTTAATTTAAAAATTTCATTGTTATAAGTAAGTGGGAGTGAAGTAACTAAAATGTGTAACAATATGTAAATTATCCTTTATGCGTTATTATGGTTGGGTTTCAGCCATTTTACAAAACGCAATAAATTTCGCTTTTATTGTGTATACCAAGTTATTTCCGCCATTCTGTACTATGATGTATTCAATACAATTGATTATTTTATCAATCAAGGCAACTTCATAATCTTTTCAAGGAAAGTTTGTCCAAAAATATTAACATTAAATAACGTATCTATTGTGTTTTTATTTTTATTTATAAATTCCGTATTATCCATGTTTTTTACTCTCAACAAAGTTGTAATCATAGATTCACTATCACCACACTTGAATAACCAATCATCAGGTAATACCTCTTGCATACCATCTCTACTTGATGCAATAATCGGAAGACCGTAATACATAGCCTCAAGCATTACCAATGGTAAACCTTCATAATTTGAAGGAATTACTAACATATCTATCGCAGAATAAATATAAGACAAATCAGATAGCCAAGGTATAAAAGTAACCATATCAGTTAAGCCTTGATTATCCACAATTGTTTGTAAAGCTCTGAGATCAACACCGTCTCCCACAATTAGAACTTTAAATTTTGTCAATTTAGTTATGTATTTGGATAATGTTTCGATTAAAAAATCTTGTCCCTTTTGTTCAAAGCGTATTTGACCAATAACTGCTATCACATATTCATCTTTTTGTATTTTATAAGTAGTTCTTGAATTCTCTTTGTCTTGATATTTGTATAAGTTAGCATTAATTCCACAATATACTACATTTATTTTTTCTTCGGGAACTTTATGCTGCATTAATTCTTTTTTCATGTTATGGCTTATAGTTATAAAAGAGTTTGGTAATCCGTAAAAATATTGATTTATCACATCTCGTAGATTTCCAATTTTTATACCAATATTTCCCATTTTAAATGCTAATGGAATGAAGCTAACGGTTTTATAACTACTTTTGTTGGCTGCAACTAGTCCCAAAGAAGATATTTCAATAGTACCTTGAACAACTACTATAATATCTGGACTAGAAGTGTTGATAATTGTCTGGATAAAATTGATTTTTTTATAGGAAAATAAGGTTTTTATACCCTGTAAACTGCTTGAGTGATAATTAATCGGATAAAGTGTGACTCGCTGTTTATCCTTTTCGGCAATAAAAGTTAAGTATTTACTAAATCTTGTATTACCTTCATAAAAAATAAAATCCAAATTTAAGGTTGTTTGATTTATCAAATATTCTACAGCATCAATTAAAGTTTTTTCATGACCACCAAAAACATCAGAATCGTCATAAAATAATATCTTCATAGCTAACTTCCATCGGTAAAGTATTTTATTTATTACTTGGCTAATACACGGCGGTGTAAGTGAATGAAGCATTTTCAAGCCTTGTAATCTATCAAATTTTCGGAGCTTTTAATGGTCATGTTATTTACGCCAACCTGTACTAGCCCATTTTTTTATATCAAAATCGGTTTAGTTATTTGTTTTTACTTAATATGCATAATGTGTTTAGATAGTATTTTTTCGGTAGATAATCTCCCACTAATTTGCTTAAAACAATGACAACCGAGTTAATTACTATTCGAGATATCAAGCCTATCAGAAAAAACAGGTTTTTACTGAAATTTTTGCTATTCATTCTGATCCACATATTGTCTAGAACAGTTGCGACTACTTCCAATTCATTGCCTGATGTAATTAATTCTACAATATTTAAGTTATTATCTCTTGCACATTGTGTAATTTGGTAAGGTGTGAGCCTAACAAAGTCAAAAGGTTCTTCATGAAGAGGATAAGTAAAAGGCACTGTTATGATGATTACTCCTCCAGGTTTAATCAGTCTAGATAATTCCTTAAACGCTTTGTAGGTATCAGAAACATGCTCTAGCACTTCAGTACAAATGATTAAATCTAGTGAATAACTTGTCAGTGGTATCTCTGTTATTGGTGCAACTACATCTACTGTATTTTGTGAATTTTGAATAATATCTACACCTATATATGTTGCGTTCATACCTTTAATCAAATCACAAAATGGCTGCTCTCCACAGCCAATATCCACTACTGTAAAGCCAGGGGATAGATATTTTGTGATACTATCAACAATAAATTTCCGAATATGACTGACAACAAAATAATCTCCGTTGTATAAGTTAACTGAATAAGTCTTTTTTCTTTTGACTAAATTCAATGATGACTCTTTCATGTTGTAAAGATATTAATATAAATGTGGTAATGACTTACAGTAACACTCCATTACAGCCTATGGCAAGTTTAGTCACAAGCTAAAATTTAAGTGTAAGTACAGTAATATAGTGAACTGAGATACATTTAATTATATTTAGCATTTTGACTGAAATGTTGTTCATATTTTAACTGAAAATAGTAATAGCCTCTTAGTATTAGCATTAGCAAACGCCAGAAATAAAAATATATTTTGTTTTTACTCCTATCTATATAAGATTGATATTGAGCGCGTAGAAATAAGTTGTTGATCCCAGAAAAATGACTGAAGACTTTACCAGATATGATATGAAAATCTTTTCTTTTACTATTTGTGTCCACTCCTGGTGTACCTTCTTGTCCTATTCTTACTCTATAAGCATAAGCACAAGTATCTATAAATCCATAAGCTTGTTTTGCTAGCAATCGTAAACACATATCCCTATCTTCAAAACACATGGTTTCATCATACAGTCCAACACCGATTATTGGGTTGAATGCTTTTTTCTTAAAAACCATAATTTGCATAGGAGCAGTCCAAAACATAATAATTTGCTGTGCCATTAAGTTGGTAAATTGCAAAGCATAACGATTAACATTGTAATATTCTATAGCACTATGACTAACGATATTACTATCTGGATCGATTAAAATTGCATCACTAAACACTGCTAACCATTGTGGATTTTTTTTTAATGCGCTAACTTTAGCTTCTATTCCTCCCTTGATTAGATAATCATCACTAGCCAACAAGACTATATATTCACCTTCTGCAATCGATACCAGACGATTTAAAGTCTTACATATTCCTTGATTTTCTTGAGTTTCAATGTGAAATCTATGAAGCTTACCCTGATGATATTCCCTCCATTTTTTAGCAACTTCAACAGATTCATCATTTGATCCATCATCAATAATAATTAACTCAATATTAGGATAGTCTTCATTGTAAACGCTATCTAAACACTGTTGAATATATCGAGCATGATTATACATTGGGACTATCACACTAACCAACTCAGACATTTCGTTTAACTCCATTATCACTAGTTTAAATAATATTCCAAGTATAAGCTGATGCTGCCAGTACAAATAAAAAGCCAATAAGACTAACAGAGGCTGTG
>B570J13888_100175_pt1 | contig 9191 bp, 11 predicted proteins | sample LakMenEpi30Jul08_FD_13888 | JGI IMG/M metagenome (IMG submission 13888)
GTAGCACAGAACACACACAAATCCTGATCTTCATAGTTTGCTAATGCTGAAGCTACCAGTCCCTTAGGGAGACGAGAAATCCCATTTAACCGCAATTCCTGTTGTTTGTTGAGTTTGCTAATGAATTCTGCGGTAAGAGGCGATCGCGCCAAAGCACGCACAATAGAAGAAAAGGCCATAAGTTTTACGCTAAATTAGAAGTTACTGCCGATATTAAAATCTAGAAGCAGTTTATATTAACCATTTTAAAAGTTTTCATCGCACTCTAGACTATCAATCGAAAAGAATCAAGCTAAACTACTTACATATAGCAAATTATGGTATAATTTTATTGTATTATCATCGCTAAAATAACTGAAATTGAATTATGACCTACATGATGCCTAGTGTTATTGCTGGTTCTTCAACGATACAATAAGTTAATTTTATAGACTTATTTGATTTATTTTTTAACCTATATAGTCAAAGAAGCAGGTATAAACTTGGTACAATTTTGAGATACACCCAAGACTTGAGGAGTAAGTGGTGGAAAGTGCTGTAAGTTTATTAAGTTATAATCAAGAGATGGACTGGGAATGTCAATAATATATTTTGAACTTCTCATTCGCAAGCGGCCTGTTTCAAACCAAACACGGAACAAAATAAACCGTCGAGAATGGATAAGACTTGTCAACGAAGAAGCTCAAAAAGTTTGGACGGGTAGCAGTCCAATTAAAGATGCTAATTTACAGTTAACGCTAATTTATCTTTGTGGTGATAATTATGGTGATCCGAATCTACTTGACACCGATAACATTATTAAACCCATTCAGGATGCACTCAATGAGTTAGTTTATGAAGATGATAAACTAGTATCAGATGTAGAAAGTCATCGTCGGTTTTTATCTGAGCCAATTGACATAACAAATTTACCTTTATTATTACAGGAAGGTGTCATTATTGGCGAAGAGTGTGTTTATGTCAAAGTAAGTGAATCTCAACCATTGGAAAAATACTTATGATAGACAATACTAAAAGTTTACATGATGAGAAAGTTGCATCTTTGATCAAAAAGTATCGTGATCAAGGATTTACAGTTATACAAAACCCGAAAGCAGATCAATTACCCTTTGATTTGGATAATTATCAACCCGATATTCTGGCTACTAAGAATGAAAATGAAACTGGGTTAATAGGTTTAATAATTGAAGTAAAAACCAGTATTCATCCAGTTTCAGTTGAGCGTTTACAATCTGTAGCAGAAGAAGTGAGTAAACATCCAGGCTGGCGTTTTTTATTAGTGACACTTGAAGATATACAAGCAGAATCATTACCTGGAACATCGGAAGAACTACCTTCTTGGGAAGAACTAATCAACTATTTTAGTCAAGTTACCAAGCTTATTGAAAATAATAATATTGAACCTGCTTTTCTTTTTCTCTGGAGTGTTTTTGAGGGAGCATTAAGAAAAAGAGCAGTTGATGTATCAATTCCTGTTGAACGTTTACCAGCCATAAGATTGCTAAGAACAATGTACTCTTTAGGAGAGTTATCAATTTCTGAATTTGATATTATTCAAGCTTATTTTGAAAAGCGCAATCGTCTAGCTCATGGATATATTCAAAAGCTAGATTCCGAGGTTTTACATACCTTTATAATGTTGATTGTTAAGTTATTGGGAGAATGGATTCCTGCCATACATAGAAGCCTTTTAAGCAAAACAGTGGCTAGTATGAAAGAATCTATTGAAACTGCATCACAAGAATATCATAAAGTTATGGAAATAGTTGCTTCTGCGTTAAACGACGTACCAACAGAAACAAAGGATAGAATACTGGCAGAGATTAAGGAGATTTCGGAACAAGAAGGATTAATTAATAATTTCAATGATTTTCAACACTTAATGTATGAGTCTTACGGTCCTTCTACTGAATCTAAAAATCAACAGCCAAACAAAAATGAAATAGTTTTAGATGATAACGCACAAATAGCATTTGATACTTTACCAACTCAAGAAAAAGAAAAGATTAGTCATGCTATTAGTTGTCTAGAAAACTTTCCTGGTTGTTCAGAAATTGAATTTTCTAAACTGGATTCAATTTCAGGTAATTTTATTGCGAAAGTAGGCATATATAGAATTATTTTTGAATTTCAACCTGAAAAAGTAACTATTATTGATATAGTTAATTACAAACGGATTGAAATGTTATATGGATTATTAGAAAAGGCTAAAGTATGAGAGGTCTAGATTCTTTTGATATAGATATTAAACAGTGTTGGGTTGAACTTGAGGAATTTGAAAATCTACTGCGTGATAATAGAGAATTAAATGAACGTAAGGATATACTTCCTTTTTTCAAAGAGAGACTACATTTATCTGCCTGTATTGGGTTGTATCCTAGTGATAACCTTTGCAACCAAATCAAACATGAATTTACATTATCTGGAGAGTTTCGAGCCGATTTAGTTGTTGGTGATTCTGTAAATAATATTTACTGTTTCATTGAATTTGAAGATGCTACAAAAAATAGTATTTTTGTAAACAAAAAAGGAAAAACTACATCAGAGTGGTCGCCTAGATTTGAACATGGATTTAGTCAAATTATTGATTGGTTTTGGAGAATTGATGATTATAAGAATACTGCTCAATTTCGTTCTATTTTTGGAAGTGAGAATATAGAATATCTGGGTATTATTGTTATAGGTAGAGATGAGTTCCTTAGTGAGCTTGAAAAAGCTAGATTGAAATGGTATTTAAATAGAGTTGTAGTAGACTCACGCAAAGTAATTTGTAAAACATTTGATCAATTAGCTAGAGATACAAGAAATAGACTTTCACGGTATCCAAAGATTTTATGAAATTACTAATTTTACGCTTCTATTTGCGTCTTTGCGTCTCTGCGCGAAACAAAAATAATATAAAAACGCCCAACTAAAAACATGGAACTATACTTAATCCGTCATGGTATCGCAGAAGAACATCAACCAGGACTAAAAGACGAAGAACGACAACTCACCCCAGAAGGAAAAGAAAAAACCGAGAAAATAGCCCAGAGATTAGTCAAACTCAGTTTTAACTTTGATTTAATACTCACCAGTCCCCTAGTTCGTGCTTACCAAACAGCAGAAATACTCATTGCTGCTGGACTAAGTTCCCAGTTAGAAACATCAGATCATCTGAGCTTTGATGGTAATATTCAAAATTGGTGGCAAGAATGGCTTAAACCCAGAAAATATCCCCAGAAAACTAAACTAGCATTAGTAGGCCATGAACCTAGTTTAAGCCATTGGGCAGAAATTCTCCTCTGGGGAGAAGCAAAAGAAAGCCTCATCCTCAAAAAAGCAGGTATGATGGGAATAAAACTACCAGATGATGGTTCTCCCTTGGGTCGTAGTCAAATGTTTTGGTTAACACAACCTAAGTACCTACTATAATAGTTGTTACATCTGCAACTGTAATAGTGAAAATAGTCTCTGATGAGTTAATGTGAGCAGATATTTTACAAAGTAAATGGTGTTGCCATGACGGTGTGCGAATACAAGCCTGGTTTAGAAGGCATTCCCGCAGCCCAATCAAGCATTAGTTATGTAGATGGGCAAAAAGGAATTCTAGAATATCGTGGTATCAGGATTGAGGAATTAGCAGAAAAAAGCACATTCCTAGAAACTGCATATCTTTTAATTTGGGGTGAATTACCAACCAAAGAAGAACTAAAAGCATTTGAGTATGAAGTTCTCTTTCATCGTCGCATCAAATACCGCATTAGGGATATGATGAAATGCTTTCCTGAAAGTGGTCATCCTATGGATGCTCTTCAAGCTTCTGCTGCCGCTTTAGGTTTATTCTATTCTCGCCGTGACTTACATAATCCGGTCTATATTCGCAACTCCGCTGTCCGGTTAATAGCGACTATTCCCACAATGGTAGCAGCCTTCCAATTAATGCGGGAAGGAAACGACCCCGTTAAACCTAGGGACGACCTAGGCTACGCGGAAAACTTTCTGTATATGCTGAATGAGAAAGAACCTGATCCCTTATTCGCTAAAATATTTGATATTTGCCTAATACTCCATGTTGAGCATACAATGAATGCTTCCACATTTAGTGCTAGAGTCACAGCTTCAACCTTAACAGATCCCTATGCAGTAGTAGCTAGTGCCGTAGGTACTTTAGGTGGACCATTGCATGGTGGAGCGAATGAAGAAGTAATTCAGATGTTAGAAAACATCGGTTCTGTAAAAAATGTTATCCCCTATGTAGATGATCTTCTCCAACGCAAAGCCAAAATTATGGGTTTTGGACATCGTGTTTACAAAGTCAAAGATCCCCGGGCTACAATCTTACAAAACTTAGCAGAGCAGTTGTTTGAGAAGTTTGGCTATGACGAATATTATGAAATTGCCGTAGAAATGGAAAGGGTAGTTTCTGAAAAACTGGGTGACAGAGGAATTTATCCTAATGTTGACTTTTATTCCGGTTTAGTGTATAGGAAAATGGGGATTCCTACAGACTTATTTACACCAGTATTTGCCATTGCTCGTGTAGCTGGCTGGTTAGCACACTGGAAAGAACAATTGGTAGAAAACCGGATTTTCCGTCCTACCCAAATTTACGACGGTCGTCATGAAGTTGCTTACACTCCCATTGACCAACGTTAACTGACAAACAACTCAACTCTAGATTTTGGATATTCAATTCAAGTCCTCTAGTGGACAGATTAATAACCGTCCTATCTACCATTGGAGCTTGTAGTCCAAAATCAGAACCCGCCAAAATTGGCAAATTTACAACAGCAGCCAATCCCAGAAAATCAGATAATTTGCATACAGCAGATAACCGTTGCCAGTCTGGAAGCGGCTAGTTTGTTCTGTCTGAAAACTGGATAGTTAAACATAAAGCCCATTTTCCCACTCACGAATCATCAATTTCCAATCCTAACCATAAGTAGAAGTTGTCTTGTGGAGTCTGATGGGGAAAACCATCCAAGGATATACTAAACTCATGAATTAACAGTATTGAAGGGAATAAACTTCAATCGGGTATCATCGTAAACATTGCAGGGACTGTACTTAAAGCTGAAGAACAAAAGATGAAAATCACTGATTTCATTTTTAATAGTTCATCAGAACGTTGACTTAAAGAGCAGCAAACATGAATCCAGGAATTGACCTCCAAGGAACTTTTATTCAATCTGTCAAGGACTTAGGCGTACCCCCAGGAGCGGCCAAAGCCCTTTGGATGCCATTACCAATGGTATTGATGCTAATTGGGGCTACAGTAGGCGTACTAGTTGCGACCTGGCTAGAACGGAAAATTTCCGCAGCAGCACAGCAACGAATAGGTCCTGAATACCAAGGACCTTTTGGATTACTAGTGCCTGTTGCCGATGGTTTGAAATTGGTGTTTAAAGAAGATATCATCCCCGCCAAAGCAGATCCTTGGCTATTTACCATTGGTCCAATTATTGTCGTCTTACCAGTATTTCTGTCGTATTTAATTGTGCCATTTGGACAGAATATCATCGTTGCTAACGTCGGTATGGGCGTATTCTTGTGGATTGCATTATCCAGTATTCAACCCATTGGCTTATTAATGGCAGGTTATGCCTCCAATAATAAATACGCCTTATTGGGAGGTTTACGGGCAGCAGCCCAGTCCATTAGTTATGAAATTCCCCTAGCACTAAGTGTACTAGCGATCGCCATGATGTCCAATAGTCTCAGCACCGTTGACATCGTCAATCAGCAATCTAACTTTGGGATTTTCGGCTGGAATATTTGGCGACAACCATTAGGTTTTATGATCTTTTGGATAGCTGCCCTGGCAGAATGCGAACGCTTACCCTTTGACTTACCAGAAGCTGAAGAAGAACTAGTAGCCGGGTATCAGACCGAATACTCAGGGATGAAATTTGCCCTTTTCTACCTCAGTTCCTACATCAACCTCGTACTTTCCGCCTTACTAGTAGCAATTTTGTACCTTGGTGGTTGGCATTGTCCCATACCCCTTGACATGATTACTGGTTGGTTAGGAGTCAGTGAAAGTGACCCAGCAATTCAGGTAGTCACAGCGGTTATAGGCATTACCATGACCGTAATCAAAGCCTACTTACTGGTATTTCTTGCCATTCTGATCCGTTGGACAGTACCACGGGTAAGAATTGACCAATTGCTAGACTTAGGGTGGAAATTCCTTTTACCAATAGGCTTGGTAAATCTCCTATTAACCGCCGCATTTAAACTAGCCTTCCCCTTCGCCTTCGGTGGGTAAACAGCAGCAGTCAGTGGTCAATGTCATTAATAATTGACAACTGACAACTGACAACTGACAACTGACAAAGAGAGAGACACAAAATGCTCAAGTTCCTTAAACAAGTTGGTGATTACGCCAAAGAAGCAGTACAAGCAGGTCGTTATATTGGTCAAGGACTATCTGTGACTTTTGACCACATGAGACGACGACCAGTTACAGTCCAATATCCCTACGAAAAATTGATTCCCGGTGAAAGATTTCGCGGTCGCATTCACTATGAATTTGACAAGTGTATTGCTTGTGAAGTCTGTGTACGTGTTTGTCCTATTAATCTCCCTGTAGTTGACTGGGAAATGGACAAAGTAGCTAAAAAGAAAAAGCTCAAACACTACAGTATTGATTTTGGAGTTTGTATCTTCTGTGGTAACTGTGTGGAATACTGTCCCACCAACTGTTTATCCATGACAGAAGAATATGAACTCGCCACTTACGATCGCCATGAACTTAATTACGATAATGTAGCTTTAGGACGTTTGCCCTATAAAGTTACAAATGATCCCATGGTGAAACCATTGCGGGAACTTGCTTACCTCCCTAAAGGTGTCATGGATCCCCACGGAGTACCCGCCGATGCCCCCCGCGCTGGTTCTCGTCCAGAAGACCTTGTAGAAAGTGGTAATGGGTAATAGGTAATGGGTAATGGGTAATCAAAATTTTTCCAATTACCAATTACCAATCACCAATTACTACTCAATATTTATTAAACATCAATAAGGATAGAAAACAGTGAATCTAGCAGAAGGAGTACAGTCTGTATCACTTGGCATTCTTGGTGTAATGATGATTGGGGCAGCACTAGGTGTAGTGCTATTCTCTAACATTGTTTATTCCGCCTTTTTGCTGGGAGGTGTATTCATCAGTATGGCGGGAATGTACGTACCTGTTGCTAAATGGTGATTTTGTCGCATCAGCACAAATACTAATTTATGTTGGTGCAATTAACGTTTTAATTCTGTTTGCCATTATGTTGGTCAACAAAAGACAGGATTTTTCACCATTACCCAGCGCCGGATTACGAAAAGTATTTACAGCTATAGTCAGTTTTGGACTATTTGCTCTTTTAAGTACAATGGTATTAGCTACCCCTTGGGCTAACTCAAATAACGGGAAAGTTAATCAAAATTCCATCATTGTGATTGGTGAGCATTTCTTTAGCGACTTTTTGCTACCCTTTGAGTTAGCTTCCGTCCTCTTGCTCATAGCCATGGTAGGCGCAATTATTTTGGCCCGTCGTGAATATCTACCCGACCAATTGCCAACCTCTGACCTAACACAAACAATTTTAACCCTACCAGAACGCCCCAAAGAACTCATCGGCACTGGTAGAAGTTCTGACAACTGACCACTGACAACGAACAACTGACAACTGACCACCGACAATCATGCAACTCCAATACTTTCTATTACTAGCCGCAGCTTTGTTTTGCATTGGTATTTATGGTTTAATTACCAGTCGCAACGCAGTCCGGGTGCTCATGTCAATTGAGTTATTACTAAATGCTGTTAATCTAAATTTAATGGCATTTTCTAACTTCCTTGATTCAACCTTAATTAAGGGTCAGGTGTTCACAGTTTTTGTGATTACCGTGGCAGCTGCTGAAGCGGCGGTAGGGTTAGCGATTGTTTTAACAATTTATCGTAACCGCGATACCGTTGACATGGAGCAGTTTAATCTTCTGAAATGGTAATAATGCGTGCAACTCAAGCAGGTAATCATTGCTTATAAAGCTCGAGATCCCCAGAGTAAACGCTGGGCAGAACTCTGTGCTAAACAACTAGAAAATCGTCAGTGTCAAGTATTGATGGGACCTAGCGGGCCAAAAGATAACCCCTATCCGGTTTTTTTGGCCTCTGCTAATCAACCCATTGATCTGGCCTTGGTACTGGGTGGTGATGGTACTGTCTTAACCGGCGCTAGACATTTAGCCCCAGCCAATATTCCTATCCTTGGAGTCAACGTCGGCGGCCATTTAGGATTTTTAACTGAGTCAGTAGACGAGTTTCAAGATCCAGAAATAGTTTGGGACAGGCTGTTAGAAGATCGTTATGCTATTCAACGGCGGATGATGTTACAAGCAGCGGTATATGAGGGGACTGGATCAAATTTAGAACCAGTAACCGAAAGTTACTGGAGTTTAAATGAGTTTTGCGTCAAACCCGCTTCTGCTGACAGAATGATTACCTCAATTCTAGAAATGGAAATTGATGGTGAGATAGTTGATCAATATGTGGGAGATGGATTAATTATCTCTACTCCCACAGGTTCTACTGGTTATACTGTTTCCGCTAGTGGGCCAATTATTCACGATGGTATGGAGGCAATTACCATCACTCCCATTTGTCCCATGAGTCTTTCAAGTCGTCCTCTTGTCTTACCTCCTGGTTCTGTGGTCAGTATTTGGCCTTTGGGCGACTATGATTTAAGTACCAAACTATGGATGGATGGTGTGTTATCTACTTCTATTTGGCCAGGACACCGTGTTGATGTGCGAATGGCTGATTGTCGCGCTAAGTTTATTGTGTTACGGGCAAATAATTCATATTATCAAACTTTGCGGGAGAAGTTACTTTGGGCGGGAACAAGGGTTCGCTACAACAATAATCACCGCAATTGATGTTTATGTTTATTTTCTAAACTTTTGCCCCGGTACGCCCATAATCGTCAATTCATTTTCGCCCCCAGTTTCAATATATTTGGGGGTTTTTTATGTCTACTCTTACTGGCAATTTAAAGTATGAACTATAGCAGGATTGACATACTCACCGNCCTNAAGGNGCGGTGATTCTTGACACTTCAATGAAACACGCCACAAGTGGTCTTATCGTCCCTCCATGTCCGTTTAAAGTCTCCCAATGCCATAAGGCGACTATGACCAAATTTTAACATAAAGCCGTCCTA
>B570J13888_100190_pt1 | contig 8437 bp, 8 predicted proteins | sample LakMenEpi30Jul08_FD_13888 | JGI IMG/M metagenome (IMG submission 13888)
CTACCATAGGAACTTTCAGGACGTTTAGCAATTATACCATCATTTGTTTTTTCTAGAATATAAATTCCTTGAGGTTTAATTTGACTAATCACTTGAGGAGAATGAGTAGTAACTATAAATTGACAATTAGGAAAAGTTCTAGTTAAAGCTGGGATAATTTCTCTTTGCCATTTTGGATGTAAATGCAGTTCAATTTCATCAATTAAAACTACTCCAAAACCATCAAGCGGATTTTTTAAACCTGGGTTAGCAATAGCTAATCTTCTGGCTAAATCTCCTACCATTGCTAATAAGCATTTTTCCCCATCTGATAATTGATTAACTATTAATTCTTCTCCATTTTTTTGTAAGGTCATTCTTAAAGGAGAACGACGTATACGCAATTTATTAAAATTGGGAATTAAGGAAGATATGGCTTGTCTAACTGCTTCTAATTCTTTATCTTTATAATAATTAAAATCTCGGAGTGTTTCACTTTCTATATCTTCTCTATTTCTAAACCATTGAAAAAAACTAGAAAAGCTAATTTTGCCACCTTCTAAGGCTTGATCATAAGCGTCTATTTGTTTAAATTCAGACTTACTAGGAACTTCTAAATTAATATCAATAACCGCTCTATTGGTAGGATAATAAATTATTAAAGGTATATTATATAGGAAATTACTATACCAATGTCTCCAAATAGCATTACAAGCTGCTCTTATTTTTTCATGTCCTGATTCTTCAGATACTCCATTACGATTTCTAAAGATTGTCCAACTATTTTCTCCTGGAGACAATATTGTAATATCTAATTTTGCAGCATTACTTTTATTTGCTATATCAAATTCATTAAATACTTTAACTTTTTCTTCACTATCACCAACACCACCTATCCATTGCACATAACGCGAAAGTAATAAAGAAAGAGCATCAAGAATACTTGATTTACCTACACCATTAATACCAATAAAAACGGTTGGTTCTTTTTCATCAAAATCTATTGTTAAATCACCAATTCCGCGAAAAGATTGCATTTTTAACTGTTTAATTCTCATAGTTCTCAAGAAAAATTAGCTAAGTTTATGACATTTTATCTCATCTTTGTAATTCACTCAATAGTAAGTAAAGCATAGATTATGAAGAATATTATCATCGGTAGTTGACATATTGGGTAATAAATTCTCGAAAATATTCGTGATCTAAGAATGACTAATGACTAAAATAGAAGTGGTTAGGTATTACGGGGTTTTAGTAGAATGAGTTGGACAGAAAAACTAGAGCAGTTAAAAGAGTTATTTACAGAAATGGAACAGGCTTTAATAGCCTATTCTGGGGGGGTTGATAGCACATTAGTGGCTAAGATCGCTTATGATGTTTTAGGCGATCGCGCATTGGCTGTAACTGCGGTTTCTCCTTCTCTATTACCAGAAGAATTAGAAGACGCAAAAATTCAAGCCGCAACTATCGGAATATCTCATAAAATTGTCCAAACACAGGAAATGGACAATCCTAATTACACATCTAACCCAGTAAATCGTTGTTATTTTTGTAAAAGTGAATTACATGATACCCTGAAACCCTTGGCTTTAGAACTAGGTTATCCCTATGTGGTAGATGGTGTAAATGCAGACGATTTACATGATTATCGTCCAGGAATCCAAGCTGCAAAAGAAAGAGGTGCAAGATCACCTTTAGCAGAAATTGGTGTGACTAAAGCCGAAGTGAGGCAAATTTCCCAAAAACTAGGTTTACCTTGGTGGGATAAACCCGCTCAACCTTGTTTAAGTTCGCGCTTTCCCTACGGTGAAGAAATTACCATAGCCAAATTACAGCGGGTAGGTAGAGCCGAAATTTATTTACGAACTCTAGGGTGGCAAAATTTACGAGTCCGTTCCGAGGGTGATACAGCTAAAATCGAATTATCACCAGATAAAATTAAAGATTTTGTGACAATGACAGATTTACCAAGTCTAGTATCTGTATTTCAAAACTGGGGATTTATTTATATAACTTTGGATTTAGAAGGTTATCGTAGTGGTAAATTAAATCAGGTTTTACCACCAGTTGCTTTACAAAAATAATAAATCTAAAACAGAACCTTGTCTAGATGGGCAGGGTTTGTTTTTAATATTCGGTTTTTTACATCTTGGTTAAATCCTATCGATTTTATTTTTGTGTAGGCTATTCAATTTAAAATCTAAAATGGTCGGGTAATGATTTATAATCAGGGTTTTATGGACTGTATTCATTTAACAGGGATTCGCGGTTATAGCTATGTTGGGTATTTACCGGAGGAAAAGGTATTAGGACAATGGTTTGAGGTGGATTTGAAATTATGGGTCGATCTTGCTCAAGCTGCGGAGACTGATGCTATTAAAGATACTGTAGATTATCGTAATATTATTAGTTTAGTCCAGAACTTACTAAAAACATCTAAATTTGATTTATTAGAAAAGTTGGCAGGTGCGATCGCTGATGCTATTCTTCAAGAAAGTAGTCTAACCACCCAAGTACAAGTTATTCTCATTAAACCTGCTGCACCAATTCCTGATTTTGATGGTAATATTCGCATTGAATTGACTAGAAGTAAATCACACACAAACTTGTAGGATAGGGGTTTTGAAATTTCTCAGCCATGTTTTTTGTTTTATATCTTTTGACAAAAATCAACTTCCTCTTCTTGATTTGCACTTTCTTATTGAGAACTTTTTGTACTTGAGGAGTAGTATAACGATGGTGCTGATGAAACTGGTTAGTTAAACTAGTAGTTATCAGTTATATAATACTGTAAATTCAGCTTTTTAAATCAACGAATTTTGTCAAAATATCTGATATTATCAATATTAATAATTTACTGACAACTGCAAATTTATAATTGATAACTCTGACAAATGGAAAACGATAAAACCTTCATTAAGTATAATACCGCAGGTAGTCGTTCCGCCATCGCTTTTGGTAGTAATATTGGGGAATCCCTGGCTATTTTAGAAGGTGCAATGAAAAGCCTGGAAAAAACTCCGGGTATTACCATAAAAGCCAAATCTAGTTGGTACAGAACCGCTCCCGTAGGCGGACCATCACAACCAGATTATTTGAACGGTGCAGCCATTTTAGAAGCGCAACTCAGTCCACAAAAATTGTTAGATACCCTGCTCAATATTGAACAAGAATTTGGTCGAGTTCGTCAAGAACATTGGGGTCCAAGAACCCTAGATTTAGATATACTACTATTTGATGACTTAATTTTAGAAACACCAGATTTACAAATTCCCCATCCCCGAATGACCCAGAGAGCCTTTGTTTTAGTTCCATTAGCGGAAATTGCCCCAGATTGGATAGAACCAGTTTCTCAAGAACCTATTTCAAAACTCCTGCAAAAATTAGACTGTTCCAATGTTAGTTTGTCTATCAATTTATAAGCTTTTCATATTAATTTAAAAGCCCAAAAAATTAACTTTTCCCTTTGAGTAAATACATTGACTGGTACAAGTTTCATCAATTCTAACTGCGACAAGTCCGGGAATTTGGGGTTCAAGCTGTTCATAAATCCATTTAGCGATCGCTTCACTGGTAGGATTAGTTAAACCTGTGGATTCATTTAAATGGTAATGATCCAGATAATTTTCCAACAGTGGTTTTATATATTTTGATATATCACCATAATCCATAATCATCCCCTGTTTAACACCTGAATTTATCAGTTTATCCCCGGCAACATAGACAATACCGCGCCAAGAATGACCATGTAATCTAGAACATTTACCATCATGATTCGGTAATTGGTGAGCAGCTTCAAATCTGAATTCCTTACCAATTATCCAAGTTTCCAAAAAAGATTCCGATTCCGATTTTGAAGTCATTATTATATCCTAAATTCCCCAATACACTGCATTTTTTTGTTTTGTTAAAATAAGTAAATTGACTTAAAACCAGTATAGTTCAGTTAAAGATAATTGTAGGTTGGCTAGAACAAAGTCAAACCCAACATTTCTAAGATTTTGCTCGGTTTTGTTTATTAACCCAAATTACACATACAGCGGTTTCCGCTCTTATGAAGCACAAAGTTGAATCATCAAACTCTTGTGGTGCGGGCCTCTTACCCGCTAGATATGTACCTCATAACACCAGGAAGTGCTGTATATACGCGACAATGAGCAAGTTTTGACGATCAATGTAGAATAAATACCCAGACTAAATCTTGTGGTGGGGACATCCTACCCGATGGAATTATATAAATCAGCCTTATAGCATACTAAAAAAATTTTTTCAACTATCTTAAGACAGATGACTATTTATTACTAATTGTAGTAAAACAGAACCGTATTATCCGAAGTAAAGAATCTAAAAATATAGCTGCTATCTAATAAAAACTCATAAAAACTCATGAAAAGTCATAAAAACTGGAATGGTAGTTTTGGTTTTGTCACGTTAGTATTTATTAATTACATTCTCAGTGCCATGCTGTTTTTTTTTGATACCATATATTGATTATGCAAATATTATGGGTGTTTTGTCTTTAATATATTATGCACTGACTATTATTCCTACTATAATCAAAACACTTTTTCCGAATTTTTATAAGCAACAATATATTTGGAAAAGCTTGTTAAAAAACCGACGTTACACAGGCGTTACTGCTTTTTGTTTTGCTTGGAGTCATGCTGCATTATTGATTTGGCAAAGATCTTTAAATTTCTTAGATTTCAATACTTGCCTCCAATACTTTCAAGGTTTATCATCAATTATCATTTTCACTATTTTAGCCATAACATCTAATGACGAAAGTATTAGAACACTTAAAACAAATTGGAAAAAAATACACAATTTAACCTATCTATGTTTGTTTATACTTCCCTGGCATATTTTAGATAAAATGTTCGGACACTGGAGTTATCTCACTCCCTTTGCAGTTATTTTATCTATTAGTTTATCTTTGCTTTTTGTGACTAGAAAAATAATTGAAATCAAGGAACAGTAACTAGTTACATCCCTTTTCTTGACACTTTATTCATCTTCAATTAATTTTACTCAGGTACTTAATAAGCAAAACAAAACCCCCGCTAAATAAATAGAGGGGGGATTGTTGTTAAATAATAAACCTGGCATCGAGCTATTTTCACGCAGGGCTACCCCCAAACTATCGTCGCCGCAGCAGCGTTTCACCTCTGAGTTCGGGAAGGGATCAGTGTGGTTCCACCGCGCCATAGACACCAAGAAAACCTGTAGTTGCTAATTCGTAATTCGTAATTCGTAATTACAGCAACCCTGAAGACTGCATTTGAGAAAGAGAAATCACAATAACAAATTGAATAGAGGTCAAGCCCTCGGTCTATTAGTACCCCTTTGCTACATACATTACTGTACTTCCACATAGAGCCTATTAACGGGTGTTCTGCCCGTGACCTTACCTACTTATCGTAGTGAGAGTACTCATCTTGAGGTGGGCTTCCCACTTAGATGCTTTCAGCGGTTATCCTCTCCGCACTTGGCTACCCAGCGTTTACTGTTGGTACAATAACTGGTACACCAGCGGTGCGTTCCTCCCGGTCCTCTCGTACTAAGGAGGACTCCTCTCAATACTCTTGCGCCTGCACCGGATATGGACCGAACTGTCTCACGACGTTCTGAACCCAGCTCACGTACCGCTTTAATGGGCGAACAGCCCAACCCTTGGGACGTACTTCCGCCCCAGGTTGCGATGAGCCGACATCGAGGTGCCAAACCTCCCCGTCGATGTGGACTCTTGGGGGAGATCAGCCTGTTATCCCTAGAGTAACTTTTATCCGTTGAGCGACGGCCATTCCACTCTGCGCCGTCGGATCACTAAGGCCTACTTTCGTACCTGCTCGACTTGTCAGTCTTGCAGTCAAGCTCCCTTCTGCCTTTACACTCTTCGCACGGTTTCCAAGCGTGCTGAGGGAACCTTTGCGCGCCTCCGTTACCTTTTAGGAGGCGACCGCCCCAGTCAAACTGCCCACCTGAAACTGTTCCCCGACCGGCTTACGGTCGTGGGTTAGAATTCTAGCTTCGCCAGAGTGGTATCTCACCGTTAGCTCCATTATCCCCACAAGGATAATTTCTTCGCTTCCCACCTATCCTGCGCAAGCGAAGCCCGAACACAATTCCAGGCTACAGTAAAGCTTCATAGGGTCTTTCTGTCCAGGTGCAGGCAGTCCGTATCTTCACAGACATTCCTATTTCGCCGAGTCTCTCTCTGAGACACCATCCAAATCGTTACGCCTTTCGTGCGGGTCGGAACTTACCCGACAAGGAATTTCGCTACCTTAGGACCGTTATAGTTACGGCCGCCGTTCACCGGGGCTTCAGTCGCCAGCTTCACTTTCGCTGACCGGCTTCCTTAACCTTCCGGCACTGGGCAGGCGTCAGCCCCCATACGTCCTCTTGCGAGTTGGCGGAGACCTGTGTTTTTGGTAAACAGTCGCTTGGATCTCTTCACTGCGACCCACTTATTCAGTGGGCACCCCTTCTTCCGAAGTTACGGGGCCATTTTGCCGAGTTCCTTAGAGAGAGTTATCTCGCGCCCCTTGGTATTCTCAACCTCCCTACCTGTGTCGGTTTCGGGTACGGGTGTTCTATCTTCATCACATACACAGCTTTTCTTGGCACTTTCCTTCACCACTCGGAGTTCGTAAACCCCTCCCAAACCAATCAGGGTATGGCTATCTTTCATGCGTCCCTGTCTATGCTCCCACAGAACAGTAAGTGACTATTGACACTTTGTCCATCGACTACGCCGTTCGGCCTCGCCTTAGGTCCCGACTAACCCAGAGTGGACGAACCTGGCTCTGGAACCCTTAGGGTTTCGGGGTGTATGATTCTCACATACATTTGCGCTACTCAAGCCGACATTCTCACTTCCGTTTCGTCCACAGCTGCTTGCCGCTACTGCTTCTACCTACGACGGAACGCTCCCCTACCGATTATTATTAGTAATCCCACAGCTTCGGTACATCACTTAGCCCCGTTCATTTTCGGCGCGAGAACGCTTGACTAGTGAGCTATTACGCACTCTTTCAAGGGTGGCTGCTTCTAGGCAAACCTCCTAGTTGTCTAGGCATTCTCACCTCCTTTATCACTTAGTGATGATTTGGGGACCTTAGCTGGTGGTCTGGGCTGTTTCCCTCTTGACAATGAAGCTTATCCCCCACTGTCTCACTGGCAATGTCTTCCTCTGGGTATTCTGAGTTTGTCTCGATTTGGTACCGGTCTCCCAGCCCGCACCGAAACAGTGCTTTACCCCCCAAATTTAATCATTACCGCTGCGCCTCAACACATTTCGGGGAGAACCAGCTAGCTCCTGGTTCGATTGGTATTTCACCCCTAACCACACCTCATCCGCTGATTTTTCAACATCAGTCGGTTCGGACCTCCACTTGGTGTTACCCAAGCTTCATCCTGGACATGGTTAGATCACCAGGGTTCGGGTCTATAAACACTGATTTATCGCCCTCTTCAGACTCGGTTTCCCTTTGGCTCCAGCATTCTCGCTTTAACCTACCAGTGCCTATAAGTCGCCGGCTCATTCTTCAACAGGCACGCGGTCATCCGTTAAATCAGACTCCCACTGCTTGTAAGCTTATGGTTTCATGTTCTATTTCACTCCCCTTCCGGGGTTCTTTTCACCTTTCCCTCGCGGTACTTGTTCACTATCGGTCACACAGTAGTATTTAGCCTTACGAGGTGGTCCTCGCTGATTCATACGGAATTCCTCGTGCTCCGTATTACTCGGGATTCAGCTACTATCCTTTGGTTTTTGACTACAAGACTTTCACCCCCTCTGGTACAGTATTTAGCTGTTTCGTCTAACCTAAGTGATTCGATATTGCTGTCCCACGACCCCAGAAGATAAATCCTCTGGTTTAGGCTCTTCCCCTTTCGCTCACCACTACTTAGGGAATCTCTGTTTTGATTTCTCTTCCTCCAGCTACTAAGATGTTTCAGTTCGCTGGGTTGGCTCTTTCCTGTCTATATATTCAACAGGTAGTACATAGGGTTGCCCCATTCGGATATTTCCGGCTCTCAGTTTGCTTCCAACTCCCCGGAACATTTCGTCGGTAACCACGTCCTTCTTCGCCTCTGTGTGCCTAGGTATCCACCATTAGCCCTTATTAGCTTGACCACAATTTCTTTTGCTTCCACGAAACACTCTCATGTCTGTGTCTGCGGTGCTTTTTCTCTTTCTCTTATGCAGTTTTCAAGGTTCTGACTGGAATTTCATCCAGCATTCTAACTATAGTTGTTAGGTGCTGACTTTGATTCAATTTTTGAACTAAGCCAAATAATACTTTGAAAGATATCTACCAATCTCGACCGACCTAGGTTAGACCAATTTAGTTTTTATTGGCAATTTTCATCACCCTCAATTTCTAAATGGATTAGGTCTCCCTAAAAGGAGGTGATCCAGCCACACCTTCCGGTACGGCTACCTTGTTAC
>B570J13888_100288_pt1 | contig 4280 bp, 3 predicted proteins | sample LakMenEpi30Jul08_FD_13888 | JGI IMG/M metagenome (IMG submission 13888)
CACGAGGTGCAGGTCGTCCCGCAAGTTTATATAAATTTGATCAAGAAGCATTTGCACCTTTTAAGGACCAAGCTTTGGTGTTTATTTAATGAAGAAAGAAGGTAGGAATTTAAACGCAGATTAACGCAGATTAACGCTGATAAATACAGATGATTGTGTGAGATTTATTTTATCTATTTCCTTTTTTTATGATCATGAAAATTGCTATTGCTCAAATTAATCCTCTTATTGGTGATTTATCTGGAAATGCTCAAAAAATTCTGGAAATGTCCCAACAAGCATCATTAGCAGGTGTCCGTTTATTATTAACACCTGAATTATCAATTTGTGGTTATCCTCCTAGAGATTTATTATTAAATCCTAGTTTTGTGGTTTCAATAAATCAAACATTAGAAAAATTAGCAGCAGATTTACCTCCTAATTTAGCTGTATTGGTGGGAACTGTTGTTAAAAATTCTCAAGCTCACATTACTGGAGGTAAAAATTTATTTAATAGTATAGCTTTATTGGAAAATGGTCAAATTCAGCAATTTTTTCATAAAAGATTATTACCTACTTATGATGTTTTTGATGAACATCGTTATTTTGAACATGGATTAGAACCTAATCATTTTAAATTAGATAATCTTCATATTGGTGTGACAATTTGCGAGGATTTATGGAATAATGAGGAATTTTGGGGTAAGCGCAGTTATCCAATTAATCCAATTAATGATTTAGCTGATTTAGAAGTAGATTTAATTGTTAATTTATCCGCTTCTCCCTATACTGTTGGTAAACAAAATCTAAGGGAAGCAATGTTAAAACATTGTGCAGTTAGTTTCCAAAAACCAATTATTTATACAAATCAAGTGGGAGGAAATGATGATTTGATTTTTGATGGTCGCAGTTTTGCTGTTAATAAACAAGGTAAGATTGTTTCCCGTGCTCATGGTTTTGTATCGGATTTTATCACTATTGAATTTAATAGCAATAAACAAGATATCGAATTAGGTCATATTTCCCCCGTTGATAAATCTGAAAATGAGGAAATCTGGAACGCTTTGGTTTTAGGTGTTAAAGATTATGTTCATAAATGTCGTTTTTCTAAGGTCTTATTAGGTTTAAGTGGCGGAGTTGATTCTGCTTTGGTTGCAACTATTGCTACTGCGGCTTTAGGCAAAGAAAATGTAATTGGTGTATTAATGCCTTCTCCCTATAGTTCAGAACATTCTATCACTGATGCTTTAGCATTAGCTAAAAATTTAGATATTCAAACTCAGATTTTACCTATTGGGGAATTAATGCAAGCTTTTGATTCTTCTCTAAATGATTTATTTATGGGAACTGAATTTGGTATTGCTGAAGAAAATCTCCAGTCCCGCATTCGTGGTAATTTGTTAATGGCAATTTCTAATAAGTTCGGTTATTTGCTTTTATCTACTGGCAATAAATCAGAAGTCGCTGTTGGTTATTGTACTTTGTATGGTGATATGAATGGAGGTTTATCTGTAATTGCAGATGTTCCTAAAACTCGTGTTTATTCTCTTTGCAAATGGTTAAATTCTCGACAATTACAAGAGGTTATTCCTAACAATATTCTCACAAAAGCACCTAGTGCGGAACTTAAACCGGGTCAAGTTGACCAAGATTCTTTACCGGCTTATGATATTTTAGATGATATTCTCGACCGGTTGCTTTATCAACATCAATCTGTGGCGGAAATTGTTACTGCAGGTCATGACCGGGTAGTTGTGGATAGGATATTACAGTTATTGTCTCGTGCGGAATTTAAACGCAGACAAGCTGCACCAGGTTTGAAAATTACTGACCGCGCTTTTGGGACTGGTTGGAGAATGCCTATTGCTAGTAGTTGGTCTGTGTTGCGGAATATATAGGACTTTATTTTTACTGGAGTTTTTTTAACGAACCACAGAGGCACAGAGTTCACAGAGGAAGAGAAAGGAGGATAAATATATATCTATGGGGTGGTTGTATTTGATTTAGGAAAGGTGACAATCTTTGTTTTAGGTACTATTTGCCTAAGAAAGATTTTTTTTTGTTTAGGTATGGTTAAAGGATCAAATTGTTATAACATGAAAATGTAGATTTATAGAGGGTATTAAGAATGGTAGTCAACCGTATTGAGGCATTCCAACAAGCATTTCGTAATTTACAATTACAACCTTTAGTTACAACAGAAGAAATTGAAAAGTTTCAAGTTCCTTATGGTCATGATTTAATTGATAAATTAGAGCATCTAATTTTAGATAGTGATGATAATACTAATCAATTATTTTTTGCTGGACATCGTGGTTGTGGTAAGTCTACTTTGTTAGCAGAGTTTGCTAGAGAATTTAATCATAATTATCTGACTATCTTTTTCTCTATCTCTGATTTAATTGAAACTACTGCTATCAATCACATTAATATTCTTTTTGCTATTGCTGTCCAAATTATGGATAAGGCAGAGAAAGAAAATATTCAGATTGATAGTCAGAAAAAACAACAATTCTTTAATTGGTTTCAAGATAGAACACAGATTGAAGAAAGTAAAATCGGGGCTGAATTGGAGGTGGGTTTTGATTTTTGGAGTTTCCTCAAAAGTAAATTAAAGGCTGAAGCAAGTATCCGCGAAGTTATAGAAACTAAGTTTAAACGTGATTTTCGAGATTTGATTAATACTGTCAATCTGATTGCTATGGAAGTTTCTTTCGCTTGTAAAAAGGAAATTGTGGTTATTATTGATGATTTAGATAAACTCGATCTAGCAGCTATTAAAAGTATTTTTCAAGATAATATTAAGGTTCTTTTACAACCTAATTTCTTTGTTGTTTATACTCTCCCTATTGCTACGATTCGTGATGGTGTTTTGAAAAAACATATCGAAACGGAAACGAATAATTCTATTTTTGTAATGCCAGTTTTAAAGGTTTATCCTAAAGGTGAAAGTCACAAAGATGAATCTCAACCTGTTGCTGAAACAATAGATAAATTACAAAAGATTTTGCGAAAACGCATTGATGATACTTTATTAGCAGATGATGTTTTGCTGAAAATTACTTTATCTAGTGGTGGTGTGATTCGAGAATTGGTTCGCATTACTCAAAAATGTTGTAGTTTGGTATTGGTACAGTTACGACAAAAAGCAAAAAAAGGAGAATCAATTGATAATGTGCAAATTGATGAGATGATTTTGCAGGAAGCTCTTGATTCTTTGCGGAATGATATGACGATTACTCTGAGCAAAACTGACCGGGAGATTTTAAAGCAAACATATACTGATTATCGTCCTGATGATCCTAAACAGCAAGAGTTTCTTGATTTGCTTCACAATGTTTATGTGATTGAATATAAAAATACTGAAAGTTGGTATGATTTACATCCTTTGATAATTCAACAGTTAAAGTTAGAAAATTTAATTTAATGAATAACTTAACTAATCAATCTATTATCAACGCAAATGAACAAACTTATCTGAGTTTGTTAGTTTCTGTTGAAGCTGGAGTTGGTATGTTACAAATTTTCATTGCTGTGTGTGATGCAGATAGACAGCGTGAAAATATTATAGCTAATTATGAGCAGGAATTAGCACCCACAATATTTATCGAGTTTATCTTGATAGTCAAGAACCGAGTTTAAAGCAAGCCATTACACAACAAGTTACATTAACAGAAAATGCCATAGCTATCGTATTAGGTGCGGAAACTTTAGGATCATTTAATCAAAATGAATCTTTGAAAAAGTTTTTTGGTTATTTGCAATGGACGCGAGAAGCATTGCGAGAACTCAAAATGCCAATTATTTTATGGATACCATCACGCATTTATGATCAAATCCCTAAGCAAGCACCTGATTTCTGGAGTTGGCGTAATGGGGTATTTCATTTTCAACCTGAACTGTCTTTGGTTCAAATCAGTTATCAATTAATCAAAGTCTTGGTAATATTAAAGATAATCAAGAAGGTTCTGTTTTTTCACCAGAACAATTAGAAGCATCTTTAGCAGAAGCTATTCAGCAATGGGGAGCAGATAGTAGTAAAACAGAAGTTCTCTACAGTCAGTTAGGTACTTTGTATGCTGAACGAGTAGAATCAGCAAAATCTACAAATAGACAAAAAGAGTTAATTTTGGCTCAAGAATACCTTGAAAAAGCAATAGTTTTACAAACTAAATTTCAAAAACTAGAAGCTCTTGCTACTAGCTTGAACAATTTAGCAGGTCTTTACGATAGCCAAAGAAAATACAGTGAAGCTGAACCTCTCTACCTTGAAGCTTTAGAAATGAGAAAGCGGCTATTTA
>B570J13888_100291_pt1 | contig 4251 bp, 1 predicted proteins | sample LakMenEpi30Jul08_FD_13888 | JGI IMG/M metagenome (IMG submission 13888)
CATTGGTGCTGAAAATCAAACCCGTGGATATATTCACGTTGGGTGCATAATCAGTAATGGGGGTGAGGGTGCGATCGTTAACGTCAGTTACACCAATAGTTAATTGCTTCTCAAAGGATAACCCACCCTGATCTGTGGTTTTGATTCTAATGCTATAACTGTTTTTGGTTTCGTAGTCAAATACGGCTTTGGTTTTGAGTTCATTATTGGTAATGGTGAAGACATTATTATCTGTGTCTCCCGTACCGCTTACCAAGGTATAGGTAAAGGTGTTTGCTGTATCTGGGTCTGTAGTGGTGAAATTACCAACCACTGTATTAATGGGTTGATTTTCGGCGATTGTGCTGTTATTTAAGCTGATGTTGGTGGGAGTTTCGTTAACGTCAGTTACACCAATAGTTAATTGTTTCTCAAAGGATAACCCACCTTGGTCTGTGGTTTTGATTCTAATGCTGTAACTGTTTTTGGTTTCGTAGTCAAATCCAGAATTGGTTTTGAGTTCATTATTGGTAATGGTGAAGACATTATTATCCGTGTCTCCCGTACCGCTTACCAAGGTATAGGTGAAAGTGTTTCCTGCATCTGGGTCTATGGTGGTGAAATTACCAATTTTTGTATTAATGGGTTGATTTTCGGCAATTGTGCTGTTATTTAAGGTGATGTTGGTGGGCGCTTGGTTGGTCGGCGGAGTATTATCAAAAACATAGCTAAAATAAGTTCCTGTTAGACTCAACCCTGTTTGATTTCGGACTATACCAATAAGTTCATCAGGTTCTGTATTTGGCTTGTTGATTAATATTTGAGTGTCTGCACCGACAACAGCCAGCAGGTAATTACTGCTTGTTCCTTGCAGTTGAATAATATCTCCGTTGGCAATGTTGAAGTCGTTAATGTTGGCATAGTCGCTACTACCATTAGTTAGAGTATTGGCATCATCATAATAAACCTTGGTAGCATTTCCTAAGATAAAGCGATCGCTTCCTGTTCCACCTGTGAGGCTATCTATTTCTCCTAATCCGGGAGTCAGACTTGCTCCATTAACACCATCAATATTGTCATCACCAGCACCCGCATCAATATTGTCATCACCAGCACCACTATTTATCGTGTCATTGCCACTGGCAGTATTGATATTGTCATTTTGACTTGTCCCAGTAACCTGAAACCGATTAATCCCAGAGAAATCAACTCTGTCTAAAGTAGCGTTACCTGCGGCATTGAGTCGATAAGCTACACCCTGAAATCCTTCTGTAGCTACTCCGGTAGATAAGGTCATCCCACGTCCAGTATCACCAATGGAGTAATCAACAATTAGTAAATCATCTCCTGCTCCTCCATCGGCAAAGTCACTATCACCTAATCCAGTATTAATCGTGTCATTGCCAGCTAAACCATAAATAAAATCATTACTCGTAGTACCTATAATCGTGTCATTACCCGCCGTACCCGTAAAATTCTGCTGTTCTACCTGAATAACTTCTCCATTTACCGTAATCGTCGCGTGATCATCCTCGGCCTTCAAAGCCTTCAAGGTCTGAGTATTCAGACTGTAACCCTGTACCAATTCAGCAAAAATCGCCCCTTCATCTCCAGCGCTATCCGTCTGGTTAATTTTAGCATCTACAAAATGCCCAATTTCCTCTAACAACACCCCACTAATAGCTGCTAAAGAGGCACTAGCAACAAAGGTATTTGATAAATAAATCCTATTCTCACTACTAGCATAAGCGCCATTAGCACTGCCAAGAATACTACTATCGAGAATTTCTATTTGGGGAAGTTGACTAAAATCCCCAGCTTCCCACTGTAACCGCAGAATTTCCGCAAGGCTGCGGTTGTATTGTGTGCCAAAAGCAGTATCAAAAACCTGCCAGAAGTTGTTTTTATTGGCAAAATCAATCAATTGATTGTATGTTATGGGAAGAACGGAGTTAAGGATGTTCATAAATCTACGACTTTATAGTTTGTGATACTGTGCTATTTTCCTGTTATATGTTAAATTCGCTACTTACCCACAATAAACTACAATGATTTTAACACATACTGAGTATAGTACGTCCAATAAGAGGATGTCAAGACCTAAAAAGTATCTAAAAGTAATATTCTGTCATCTATAAAAATCTTCATTTTTTTCTTTCAATTCAAGAAATAAATGTAGAAGTGATTTTAGAGATTTCATCTCTGATTAGGAAATTTTACCACAAACTAGATTATAACTAGATTCCCGACCTCTCAAAGAAGTCAGGGGATCTAAACTAAATCACAGGATTAAAGATCGCTCTTGTGATAGGTTATTCAGGGGTTAAAATCTCTAAAAACCAAAGGAGAAAACTATATCATTGAAGTCGTAGTCACTAACTCCTACACCAGCAGGTAAATCCTCAAATCCAAAAATATTGTTACCAAGGCTCTTAATATGAGCCGCACCGTCTGGATTAGCTGCACCAAAGCTAAAATAGGCAACAGGTAAACTGGTGTAATCTTGGGCGGTAGCAGCACTATTGTTAGGATTAGCACCAAAAAAGGCATTAATTGCTTCCTGGATATTACCAGAAGACTTACCACCATTAGCAATTACAAAAGGAGCATAAGTTTTATCACCACTGACAATCACATCACCAGTTACACCGTTCCCTGAGCCACCTGCTCGCACGACGAAGTTACTAACTACCTTACTCAAAGCGGCTTTTGCATAACCAGACTGACCTGGTAGAATACCGTTTACTGCTCCTGTGGCATCATCTATCTCATAGAGTCCAAAGAGGTTAGTAAATGCCGCACTTGTTTGTTTTAGTGTATTTTCTAGGGTTTGTTTTCCTGTAGACTGATTATAGTTTGTAGAAAAACTGTAAGATACTTTATCAACAATTCCTGTTTGTGTGCCTGCTTCTTTGGGAAATAGAGAATTATCGGGGTTGACGCTAGTTACTTGACTTGTTTCTTTTGTAATATTTTTATCCGCAATCGTAACGTTAACCCTGGCTGTTGACTCAAGACCGTTTTTATCAGAAGTTGTATAGTTAAAAACATCTTTGCCTGTATATTTAGCATCCAAAAGGGTATACGTCAAGTTATTACCGTTAATGTCTACCTTGCCATATTTGCCGTCGGTTTTGCTGGTAATTTCCAGTGTGTCTCCATCAGGGTCACTGTCGTTGATTAAGGGGTTGATTGTTCCAAAACTTCCTTGAATTATAGACAATTGATCATCAATGGCTATCGGAGTTTCATTTACGTTTGTTACCGTAATAATGATATCTTGAATTGCTTGGTTGTTATTAGCATCTTTCACTTCAACTTGTGTTTTGTAAAGGTTTTTCTTCTCATTATCAAGAGGTTTTTCAAAGTCTGGTGCTGTCTTAAAGGACAATTCACCGGTTGTGGGATTAATGGCCAATAAAGCTCGCATTAATTCCTGCTAAAGCAAAGGTGATGGCATCTTTTTCAGGATCTTCAGCGTTAATTTTACCCACTGATTTTGCATTCTCAGGAATAGAGAAGGTTATCGGAGTAGTAATAACAGGAGGCTCGTTAACGTTGCTGACACCAATAGTTAATTGTTTCTCAAAGGATAACCCACCCTGGTCTGTGGTTTTGACTCTAATGCTGTAACTGTTTTTGGTTTCGTAGTCAAATACGGCTTTGGTTTTGAGTTCATTATTGGTAATGGTGAAGACATTATTATCCGTGTCTCCCGTACCGCTTACCAAGGTATAGGTGAAAGTGTTTCCTGTATCTGGGTCTGTAGTGGTGAAACTACCAACCACTGTATTAATAGCTTGATTTTCGGCGATTGTGCTATTGGAGAGTGCTAAGTCGATGGGAATTTCGTTAACGTTGGTAACGGTAATAGCTACGGCTTTTGTGGTATTTAATGCACCATCACTAGCGATAACATTAATATCATAAATATTATTTGCACCGCTATCACTAGGTAATTCAAAGTTAGGAGCAGTTTTGAAGGTGACAGCACCATTATTGATGTTAAAGAGGTTAGCATCCGTACCAGATAAACTATAGGTAAAGGTTGTACCCGCATCTACATCCGTAGCGGTGACGGTGTAAACTGTTCCTGTGCCGTTTTCTGCAAAATTTGCGGTAGCAGCGCTGGTAATAACTGGAGCTTCGTTAACGTTAGTGACAGTAATAGCTACGGCTTTTGTGGCGGTTAATGCACCATCACTAGCGATAACATTAATATCATAAACGTTATTTGCACCGCTATCACTAGGTAATTCAAAGTTAGGAGCG
>B570J13888_100303_pt1 | contig 3919 bp, 6 predicted proteins | sample LakMenEpi30Jul08_FD_13888 | JGI IMG/M metagenome (IMG submission 13888)
TCCGGCTCCGGCTCCGGCTACGGCTACGGCTACGGCTACGGCTACGGCTACGGCTGTATTTAATCCTTGACGAATTATAACGATGCCCAAAATAATTATTACTATTAAGGCAGTCCAGCCTATTACCTGATTCTGTGGACTAGCATCAAATATTAAATTTACAAAAGCTCCAATAAAACCTGAGGAAAGTCCTGAAATTCCGGCAATGATCCACGAAATACAGGTTAAAATAACCACCCACCGTTTTTGTAAACCTGCGGTGGCATGGCTAAAATTTGCACCTTTCAAGTAGGCATTGGTAAAATCTGCACCTCTGATATCAGCATGGCTAAAGTTTGCACCTTCAAGATTTTGACCTTTGAAAGAACGTCCTCTGAGATTTTGATGAGAAAAATTCTGGGGTATCATTTGTTTTGTGGCTTACTCTTATTGACTACTAACAATTGACCGGATTTGCAAACTACCACTAGCAAATTCATCCCCTAAGAATTTGATCACAACCTTTAGTGGCGCAGCTTCTAATTTTATACTACTAGGTGATGCCTCAATAAACTTAAATTGGTAAGGATCTCTTGGTAAAACTGAAGTATCATAATCCTCAACTGACAAATCACCGCTGATAAATACATTTGTATTAGTTCTGTTAAATTTACCGATCGCCTCACCAATAACCTGATCTTCCACAAATACCGATTCAATAGTAGTAACAGCCGGCTTACCAACATCTGCTGTAATTTGCTCAATAATAATTTGACTATCAGGGTCAGTTGCAGCCTTATATAATTTATTTGTCTTAGGTTCAAGAACTATAAAACCAGATCCGTTAGGCTGAATCACTTGAAATTGTCCATCAACCTTCAACCTATCACCCGCCCTTACTCCCTTAATATTGGCAATAATTTTATGGGTACTTCCAGAACTATTATAAACGCCCTGCACACCAGATGTAGAAGCAATCAAACGATCAAACTGAGTTAAAATTCCTCCCTTAGAATTAATATTAAAAGTGAATAAAGCGATCGCAATTAAAAAGCAAAGTACAAAATATTCAGTATCACTCCCAGTCTTTAAACGTAAATTTCTATTACCAGGACAAACACACCTAACAGGAGAAGGCCAGAACATCTCCACACCACCACGGGTAAAACAATCAGCAAACCAGCCAAAAGTATAACCAATTGTTAAAGCCGATGCTATAGGCATTAAATTAGGAATAAATATAGCCGTTCCATAGAATGCTATAGGTATTAAATTAGGCATAAATATAGCCATTCCATAGGATACAATCGCCACAACAGCACTGGCAACTATAGAATGAGTCATACTTCTATGGGGCATAGTTTCTTGAAAAAAGCCACTTATCCAAGGAAAAACGCGACCAGCTGGAGAAGTAGAAACATCAATATCAGGAAGTAAACCACCAATTGCCACCAACAGCAATCAAAACAGGGTCAGCAGTTTGGAGTAATAAACTGGCCGCAGTTCCACTAATTAATAAATGAGAAATTCCCAGCATTACCTAATTCTCCTTTCCTCATTCGGGAGAATGTAAAAAAGTCGGAAAAGACCAAGGAAAACAGCCGCAGAAATACCACCAAATATATACAATGATTGGTTATTAGTACCAAGTCCGATAAAGCGCATAATGATAAATATTACCCCCACCACCAAAATCAATGGAGTAATATCAAAGTATCTTCTATGATCTGCTCCCTCAATATCTAAACCTAAATATTCCTCCTCGATAGAACGAATTGCCAACATCGGATTTCCCCCCGCACGTTCTTGTAATTTAGACAAATCCGCAGATGATAAATCAATACTCCTTTCTGCGCTGCACCCTTCATAATTTCTCTGATTGTCCTTTCTGGTAAAGGTTTCAGTTCAATTCTAGGAATATTTATGAAAATATCAGCACGGGGAGGATCTGTAGCAAGTACAAGCATAGGAACACCCTTACGACGTAACTGCTTCAACCAAATTCTAAATTTAATCTCACAATTTTGGGCATCATCAAAAATTATAAAAGCTGTATTTTCCCTTAGAAAGTCTGCGATCGCTTTCTTCAACTTATCCACAGTTAGATTTTTTCCCTCTATATCTTGAGAAGGTAAATTAAATTGCTGGGTAATTTCCAGTAACATTTGCTTAGGTGTAGTTGGTTCAACAAACGCCACCAAAAAACCATCACAAGTTAATCTTTCAAAAACAGCATTAGCCAATACAGATTTACCACTACCCTCCTCACCCACAATTAAAATTGCACCATTAGCAAGTAATGATGCTGTAATTCGGTTAAATTCCGCTTGTCTGTAAATGGTAAATTCACCATCTGATATTTCTTCCTGAGAATTATCGGGGGAAATTTCACCCTGTCGAAAAATCAGAGTAGATACAGCAATAACAACTGACAAAGGATTAAATGATGATATAGCGATTAGAAAACCGCTCAAAGCAAGATTTAACCAATTAGTTCTTCTTGATCTGGTTTTTTGACCTTGGACATAACCATATTGATCATCTTCTGAGGGTTGAATGCAGTCATAGCTGCCTGACTGCGGGCTTGAGTAAAATTTCCACGCATCCCTTGTAACTGTTGTTTAAGGTCTTCCGGTAATTCATTAGGATTTTGAAAATAATGACTAGCTACAGCTTCTTGAGCGATTAACAATGATGCTGCTTTTTCCGCACCAGCCCTAACAATTGAACTCATATCATCATCTGGAATAAAATCCGCTTGAGTATTGGTAGGGTAAAGCTGCTCAGTTGGTGATTCAATTTTTGAATCAGGAGACAGAACAATATTTGATTCTTCCTGATCCACATCCTCTAATTGGTCCTGGTATGTACCCTCAGAACTAAGCTGAACTTTTTTCTGTTCCTTCCATTCCTTGATCATCGGTCCAATTGTACTAAAACTACCACCGCCCAGTACACTCCGTACTTTTTCCCGTGATACTTTTTCAGATTTTTTATATAGGTTTTCACAAATTTCAAAGATCCTATCCTTCAAATTTGGCTCTAAAGGTGTACTAGTCATAGTTTTATAGAAAATAATTTTTACAATTCTATATTAATTTGTATGTCACCATTTGTACTACTTTGACACAAAAAAAGCGACGTTGTACACGCCGCTAATCTAGATTCTTAATTTTTATTTAACACATTATCTCACTTATAAAACTTTCTAAGCTAATCTTCGTAATTCTCCACGACCTACCAATTTTCTTAGATTTAAGTTGTCCAGATGCGATCGCTTCTTTAATAATTTCTAAGGGAAATCCAGTCAACTGATGGCACTCATTGACAGTTAATACCAATTTGTCACTAGCCTTTAGTTGTTGTCCATTTAGAAGCAGTTCAACCATTGCCGATAGTCTGGAAATATCGTCACTAACTCCGACAACTCCGACAGGCTCATCATGGTATATTGTTAGCTCATCCTGATCTATTGTCGTAATTTGTCGTGGTTCTACCACTTGTTCATAAGCTGGTGTAATCACCTTAGATTCATATTTGATTNTATCAAGTTCTGATTGCTGAAATACTGCTATATCACGGGTTTTACCTTTTTCGTAAGTGCAAGACAATTTACCCGCTTTAACATATCTTTCAATNGCTCTTTCACTACANCCTAAGTATTGTGCTGCTTCTTTTTTATTCATATTCCTGGCCGGATGACTATGAAATCTATCATATCACTACTGTCGGGATTTGTCGCGGTTCAACTGTCGGGATTTGTCGCAGTTCAACTATCGGGATTTGTCGCGGTATTAAGGAGTATAACTAAAGGTAGAATATTAGTGTCCAGCTAGGCAAAGTCTCATGGGATACCCAAAAGACTGGAAAAAACTGGCTAAATCTATCAAAGAAAAAGCTAATTGGTGTTGCGAGAAATGTGGCCGTGTTTGCTTACGCC
>B570J13888_100327_pt1 | contig 3576 bp, 4 predicted proteins | sample LakMenEpi30Jul08_FD_13888 | JGI IMG/M metagenome (IMG submission 13888)
ATCTTCTGAAGCCGCTAAAATTTTATCTCCTTCTTCCAGTCGCCATGCACAATTATATAGCCATAAATGCCATTCTCCATGAATTTTTTGCTGCTCATTATTGGATGGTAATGGTTGACCAAATTCTATGGTCAGAAAGCTGCCATATCCTAAAGAAACACCCCATGCTTTTTGTCCTAATAACTGATTAACTTTTGCTTGTACTTCTTGTATATTCATATCACAAATTTATAATGGTTTATTTATTTCCAAACATTTCTACGCCTTCTTCTACTATATCGTGATAGCCATAATCCTGACCACTAATAGCATCATGTAAACGGCGGATCTCTCCGTTGGAAAGTTTTCTACCTATACGTCTTTCGATCTCACGAATAGCATCTGCGCCCCATTATATGAAAAATCGCCTTGTATCCCCTACATTCCTAGTTCCACAAAACGCGATTCCTAGGACTCGCTTGACAATCAAGACAGTCGCTACAAGATCGGCGATCGCGCAACTAGACCATTTTGAGCCAACTAAAAATCATTACTACTGTAATCTTGAGGAGAATTTCGGGGAGAACAGGTAGAGTCTCGTTATCCTTCAACAATTGAGGTGGTTGATTAGGACGAAATACCAGGATAGAGCGATCACTTGGATCAATCAGCCATCCAATCTGGCATCCATGTTCAATACAATAGAGAATATTGCCGATCACTCGATTTGAGCTTTGGTCAGGAGATAGAATTTCAATAGTCCAGTCAGGAGACAATAAAAAATCATCGGGGACTTCTCCATCGGTATCAAATGGAATTCTGTCCCATCTAAATACAGCAACATCTGGGACGACGGATCTTGTCCCAAAGCTACAACGCAATTCTGGAAAAGCAGACGCGATTTTTTGACTTTCAGCCTGTTCATTAATAGTGTTGCATAGTCTTAATTGTAAACGACTATGTTTTCCTTTTGGCATAGGCTTTTGAATAATCTTTCCGTTGATATATTCACTGGCAGGTTTAGTTTCTGGCAGTTCCAGAAATTCTGCTAATGTGAGTGGTTTGGACGGTGCTTGTACCATTGCGATCGCCTACGAAAGGATAGCCATGCCTCATTATATGAAAAATCGCCATCTTCTACATTCCCAATGCTAAACCTGACGGTAGAAGAGGTTTTTACAGGGTAACTTTAGTGATTACTAGGTCGCGCTTCTCTACGAGACGCTACATAAACGCGATCGCACTCAAAGTACCACCGTTCCACGAAATGCGATTCCTAGGTCGCGCTTGACATTCAAGATAGTTGCTACAAGATTGGCGATCGCACTACCTCTCAACTGACCAGATAGGGTTCTCCAAAACATAACTGTCGCCTTCAACTCCTTGACTGATTTCACCATTAGAACCGACAGTAGCTTTTGGTGCAAGCAGTTTTCGACGGAGTACACCCTTTACAACAACTAACTTACCTACAATCTTACTATCCCATTCTTTGACTCCATCCAAAAAAACGGGAGTGAGATCATCGGTCATTACCACTGCACCAAGCATGGCATTTTCTGCCGTACCATGTACCTCGATCTGCTTGTTAAGCTTTGTTTGATCTAGAGAATCACCTCTGGAACTTCTATTTGCTTCGGGTTGGTTAACAGTCAATTTACCCGAATTAGCAACTGAGGGGGGAGAAGTTGCACAGGCATTTAAATTGGATGTTAATAAAAAGGTCAAACAGAGAAGTTTCGGTAATACTAAAAAATGTGAGCTATTCATTATCTGTCCAGGTGGGATTTTCTAAAACGAAACTGTCACCTCCAACTCCATGACTGATTTCACCATTAGGCCCAACAGTAGCTTTCGGTGCGAGCAGTTTTCGACGAAGTACACCTGTTACAACAACTAACTTACCTACAATCTTACTATCCCATTCTTTGATGCCGCTCAGGAAAATGGGGGTGAAATCCTCGGTCATGACGATAGCTCCAAGCCTAGCATTTTCTGCGGTACCACTTATCTTGATTTGCTCATTGAGCTTTGCCGTCAAGTCTTGTTCTTTCATAGTTGACCTTGCTCTCTACAATAATTTTTCTTTGTTTAAGGCGTTTTAGCTGCTTTCTGTGGATCATAATTCTTGGCGATCGCTACACAGTAAATAACCCTGTCAAAATCTGCGTAACCTTTGGCAAATTTTTCTTTGGTGCTTTGGTAAACTTCCATCCCTGGTTCACTGTGGTTAGCGTGCCAAAAACTCTGACTTGCTTCGTCCCAAAAACCATAATCGAAGTTAACAAAGTTTCCTCCTCCCTTTTCGCGGTATTTATACCCAGTCATATTAACTTTACCTGTTTTGGGATCGGGTTTGAATGCGTTTTTGTCCTCCACCTTGCGTTTATCCTTGTCAGGATTCTGATTCGACCAAAATAATTTGGCAAACAGTACCGCTCTATGCTTTTCCTGAAACAAGTGAGCTAAACTTGGTATGGCTAATGCCTCCAAGGTGTTCCAAAAATCAATATCTTTATTTTTTTTATCAACTGCGGCTTTCGCTTGATCAAAGGAACCGTAGCATTCATTAAGCGGTGGATTGCCACCACCTTCCAAGTCTAAAGCCGTGATGCCGATGCACCCCCTTGCCAGGGTTTTCTTCTCTTCTGGGGTCATCTTCCGACCCTGTTCGGCTTCCCACATACTGACGTACTGATCTACTCCATATTTTCGCTGTTCTCCTTTAGTTTCCCCGATCGCTGGTTTAACTTTTGCTTTAGCAGTCAGTGGTTCGCCTATTTTTTGTATTACTGCGCCATTCAAGGAATTAATCGGCGCACTTACTGTTAATTTGGTCTGAATTGTTGGTTCTTGTTCTGCTGCTTCGCAAGTTTCACACTTGAGTTGGATTGGATTCTGGAGCGATCTCTGCACAGTTCCACCATTTTGTTGGACAACATGAGTCAATTCATGGGCAATTAACTCCTGTCCATCTTTACTTCCTGGCTGATATGTCCCTTGCCGAAAGAACACATCCTGCCCCGTCGTAAATGCCTTTGCCTGAATTGATTGATTCAACTGGTCAGCTTGACTATCCGTATGTACCTTCACCCCACTAAAATCCGCCCCCATAGCCTTACCCATTGACCGTTGCAGTCCTCCATCTAATGGCTGTCCTCCTCCTCTGGCAGTGTTTATGGCTGATTCTACATCAGTTGATGCGTCCCCACCACCAATGGAATCCCGACGCTGGAGTGCTGTGATATCGGGTTTTGTCTGTAGTTCGTCCTCTTCCGGTACAGCTTCCTGACGTTGAATGGTATCGGAAATGGACTTAGCTTGAACTTGTTCTTCCTCAAACNGCAACTTCCTCACGTTGCACTGTTTGACCTTGAGCCGACTGCACGGGTACAGGAGAATTAATCTGCTGTACTACCTGAGATGCTACNNGATCTGCTTCTTGCTCATATTTATCACCAGGTTNACCGCTATTTAACTGAGTTTGNATCGGTGGTGGTGGTTCTGTACCAGGAGCATTTACGGGGATATTCGGGTAAGTAGGTCTATTATACCATGCAACATCCGCTGATCCTTGCTGATAATAATTAGTAGGTT
>B570J13888_100328_pt1 | contig 3571 bp, 3 predicted proteins | sample LakMenEpi30Jul08_FD_13888 | JGI IMG/M metagenome (IMG submission 13888)
ATCTAGAAAACCGGAAACGTTGTACTTTTTCATTTCCTGACTACATCCTATTAAAAATAAAAACATCTGTCTAGAGACTTAGACAAAATAAAAGTGACATAATTGTTTCAGTTTTGTCACCTTCAATAGCTTGATGATAACAGTATTTTACGCACAAATATCCGTAAATTTGCCATTTTAAGTTAAGAATATCACCAAAAAATAGACAATTACGGACTAAAAATAGCCAAAAAAAGGGACATAATTGCTGCAATTTTGTCACTTTTGCCTATTAACTTAAATACAAACAAATGCCCGACTTATTTAAGAAGTCAGGCATCTATGTTAATCAAGACCTATTAATTGTATTCTCTTAATAACGCACCTTGTCTATAAAGCGATACAGGTTACGAATATCTTGCTCTTGTAAGCCTAAATCCTATAACCTGCGAATTAAACTGAATTTCCAGATTTTGCGTTATTGGGGATATGAGCGCGTCTGCTGGGTTTTTAAATGCGCCATAACCACTGTAGCAAAAGGATTCTTGCTATTTTTTAACTCTTGCTACTGGGAACGAGGAAGTTAATCCAAAACTTTATAAATATCATCAGAATCAGCATTCAAATAAACTCGTTGTAAATCAATTCCCAAAGTAGAAAATTGCTCACAAATAGCTTGCATTCTTCCCTGAATTGAATTATCTCCTTGATACCAAGCTTTTAATAAACCATTGGCCACAATTTGACAACGATTCATACCAAAACTTTCTTTTTCAGCAAACTTTTTATCTGGTTCTTCAGCTAACCCTAACCCTGGTGCAAGCTGCATTGTAAATAGAGGAATTTCTGATTGAAAATGTACTTTATTTTCTTGATAAACAACCTGCAAAACTTGCATAACTGCTTGATAATCCCTTTTATCAAAATACAAAACTCCTGAATCATGCCGTCCATAATCTTGAGGATTATACAAAACTTTGAAACTAAAAGGAATTGCACAATTATTCAATTCCTGTGTTAAATTTCCCATCACTGCTACCGCACCTTCAGGAGTTAAATTAAAATAAATTCGTACAGTTATAGGTTGAGATTCACTATCATCAATACGACCAAATCCCTGATTAGCAACAGCCATGTAAAAACCATTTTGGACTCGATTTTTAGGTAAAAGAATGGCGACAAGATCACCTGCTACAGTCTCTTTCTCAAAATTTTGTAGATGTTTATCTCGCTGAATATGTAACCTTAAACCGCCCTTGGTTACTGCTAGACTACCATCAATTTCTTCTTTAATTACAGCCCAACCAGAATCAAAATACCCTTCTCCACAGTTACTTTTGTGCAATTGTTCATAAAATCCCAAATCTACCCCTAAAACAGTATTATTTTCTAAGTCTAGAGGTAAGTTATTTTCTTCTCCATCTAATGCTAATGCAGTTTGCATTGAACCGTTATAATAAATGCCATAAAGAAAACTTCGCAGTTGTAAACTCACATATTTCTGCTGTATTTTGGGGGGCATTTTTTGGAAACGTTCAATTACTTCACTTGGTAATTCCAAGGGTTTATAATCGGGATGACAGATGGAAAAATCCGATTTAATTTCAACTTTCTCAACAATATCTTCGAGGACTTCTAATAATTTTCCAGTGGTGGTATTTTCTAGTAATTGCATAATCTTTATGAGGAACAGAACGACTTAAACAGCGGAACTATGAAAACGATTTAATTCAACAGCAGCAGCCCCAAAAATAGTTGGTATTGATTGTACAGGACGATTTAATAAAGTTTTAGCAACTTGAAGCATGGCAATTCCCATATTACTAAAAGATTTTTGATATTGAATCATGGCTTGAATCTGTTGAATTAAAGTAAATCCTGTAAACTGTACCACTCGCTGCAAAAAATCAGGACGGTGTTCTAAAATTGCGGGAAAAGTGTTTAAATAAGCTAAAATTAATGCTCCAATTGAAGGCTGAAGGAGTTCTAAAGGTGTCATTGCTAACCCGAGAGATTCTTCAATATTCAAGGAATTACTAATAACTAAACTACTCAACCAGATTTGGATATAACTACCAATAATTGTTCCCAAATCAAAAGTTGGATCTCCCCAACCAGAGCGTTCCCAATCAATTAACCGGATCATATTACTAGCATTTTGCCAGTCTTTTTGCAGGAGAATATTATTCAGTTTCAAATCATTATGAGTCAGACAGGAGGGAATTACAGCATTACCCAATTCAGCTATAGCTTGTCCTAAGCTATCATAACGTTGATAAAGAGCAAAAAACTTTAATCCATCATCGGGAACTAAACCAAAAATTTCTGGTTCAACCCGTTCCAAGCCTTTAATTAGGTGTGATATTTGGTTGAAATTTGCAGAGTTTTGAGTAAAAAAATTCTGATATTCTTGATGTTGAAAAGTATCACGATGGATAGTTCCTAAAATAGTGCCAATTTCTTGAGTAATTTCTGGCGGAAAGCCCTTTTCTTTGGTATAGAAATCCATTAAATCTCGATAATCATCTAAATATTTGAAGATAATAATGGAATTTTCTACATCAAAATTCAGCACTTCTGGTAGAAATTGGTGGTAGTTATTAAAGCTCGGAAATTGTTGTAAAAACTCTTGAATTTTCCACTCAATTACAAACTCACCCGCTGCTTTTCCTTCCTGATTCAATCGTTCTTGTTTAACAAGTAGCTTGCTTTGATTTGCAAATGTTAGTAATAAGTTAAAATTCTTAGCTATCAATGGTTCTATTTTGCTGGGAGGTTGTTCGGAATGAGTGAATAACCCTTTGTCAACTAAATAATCAAAAACATTCTGGTAATTTAGGATAAATGTCATAGGCTTTAGCCGTACTAATACATTGTATTTGAAACTCAAGTATATCTTTACATATTTTTACTAAAGCAACTACTATCAAATTTTTAGTATTTTTCTCTTTTTCTGCGGTACTGTGTATTCGTATTTAGATCAATAAAAATATAACAATGTATAATTACGTCCTAAAAGATGATATTTAGGAGTATTTAATTTTTGTTGAGGAGATTATTCAACCGGAATTGGATGATAAATTACGACAGCAAATTGTTAGCGATTTACTATTAAGTTGGATCAAAAAACAGGTTAATCAAACAGAGATTAATGTGAATTTCAAGTGATTTAATCACAAAAATGTTCTCGTTCCCATACTCTGTATGGGAATGAATTACAGAAGGCTCTGCCTTCATTGATACTAAATTATGGAGGCAGAGCCTCTAAGTAGCATTCCCAGTCGGAGACTGGGAACGAGAAATGAAATAACCCTGACCATTTAATAGTATTGGTTTAATGCTCCTGGTGCGTTACAGACTCGTCCCAACGCAAAGGGTAGGCAAAAAATCCCCATACTAGCTAATAATCAGCTTTTTAGGATTCTATTTTCCCAATCAGATTATAGTGCAAGATATAAGTTAACAAGCCGTTGGTGTGGCCACTTGAATTGACAATTCAGAAGCATTGTAATTATCCGTAATTACTTGCGGACAACGCATACAAGCCGCCTTACCTTCCTGTTGCCACCAACGACAATCACGACGTATAGAA
>B570J13888_100335_pt1 | contig 3415 bp, 4 predicted proteins | sample LakMenEpi30Jul08_FD_13888 | JGI IMG/M metagenome (IMG submission 13888)
GGTTTAGGATTATGGGAGGGAGAATATCAAGGACTAACTAGACAATGGTTACGTTGGTATGATCGAGATAATAACTGGTTGCCTACACCAGAAGAACGAGAAAAACAACGGGCAGATTCTGCTGAATTAGAAGTAGCTAAATTACGACAATTGTTATTGGCACAAGGTATCAGCTTACCTAATGATCAATAGAGTTGAAAAATTGTTCGGTACGAAGGTAATCATTACTAATTTAGCGATTAAATACAGGAGATAATTAACAATGTATCAAAGTGATGTGTATAGCAAACCTAGCTATGAGCCATTACCTCCTCAACAAACACTGCCAACGATGTATGATTTACCTAGCGAAGATCCAGAGGAGCCAGGGTTGCCAGACGAATTTCACCTTTTACAACCAGAATTATTGCGTAGCACCTTTCGTCCGCCTTCTTATACAGAAGATAATGTATTTACAGGTAGTGACTTGAATTTATATTATGACAGCAAGCATACACAATGGTATAAACGACCAGATTGGTTTGGGGTATTAGGAGTATCCCGTTTCTATGAAGAAAAAGAACTGCGGTTGAGTTACGTTTCTTGGCAGGAGGGAACTAATCCTTTTGTTGTAGTAGAGTTGATATCACCGGGTACAGAAGCAGAAGATTTGGGGAGAAGTTTGCGGGAAGTTAATCAACCTCCCAATAAATGGATAGTATATGAGCAAATTCTCAGAATCCCCTATTATTTTGTCTATAACCGTTATACTGATGAGTTTCACTGTTTTGGCTTGGTAATGAACCGTTATCAACCGCTCTCTATGAATGGATTAGGGGTATGGCTGGAAGAAGCTGAGTTAGGTTTAGGATTATGGGAGGGAGAATATCAAGGACTAACTAGACAATGGTTACGTTGGTATGATCGAGATAATAACTGGTTGCCTACACCAGAAGAACGAGAAAAACAACGGGCAGATNCTGCNGAANAACAACGGGCAGATTCAGCTGAATTAGAAGTAGCTAAATTACGACAATTGTTATTGGCACAAGGTATCAGCTTACCTAATGATCAATAGAGTTGAAAAATTGTCCAGTCTGAAAGTCATTATTACTAATTTTATGCCTAAATCACCTCTCTACGAAACAGATTTCATGGATTGGTTAACTCAACAAAAATTAGCCTTAGCTAGTCGAGATATAACAGCTTTCGATTGGGAGAATTTGGCAGAAGAGTTAGATAGTATGGGCATTAGTGAAAAAAATGAGTTAAAAAATCGGTTAATAATTTTATTAACTCATTTACTAAAATGGCAATACCAATCTTCTAAACGTTCTATTGGTTGGTTTACCACTATTGCTAACCAGAGAGATGATTTACAAGATATACTCAATGAAAAACCAAGTTTAAAACAATATGTTCCTGATATTTTACCTAAATCTTATCGAAATGCGAGAAGAGAAGTATCGGCAGAAACAGGTTTAGTATTAAGTACGTTTTCAGAAATTTGTCCTTATGATATACAAGAAATATTAAATCCTGAGTTCTTGTGTAACACTACAGATGATTTTGAGAGAGCTATTAAGGTTGTAAAAAATGGCTTATAGTGACTTTACTTTAGACAGAATCACTAAAATATTTGGCATTAATATTGAAGAAAGAACAAATGTTTTCACTGCTTTCGACCAGTTGACAGTTGATGCTTTTTTTATCAAATACTTACAAAATAATATTCCCTTAGCGCAAGCAATTAGTACAGAGAAAGCCAAATCAGAAATGATTATTGCGCCTGTTTTAATTGAAGTCAGAAGATTATTAGATAATAAAATTAGTTTATTCTCAGGAATTGATTTTAATGTTAATATTGAGCAAGGTTTAAATGGATTTTGCGATTTCTTAATTGGTCTATCATCTCAACAGTTATATGTAACATCTCCTGTGATTGCTTTGGTGGAGGCAAAAAATGATAATCTGAAACAAGGATTCGCTCAATGTATTGCAGAAATGATTGCTGCTGCTCAATTAAATCAATCAGAGGGAAATAATGTTGAAAATATTTATGGTTGTGTTACGAATGGTAATCAATGGGTATTCTTACAATTAACTGGTAATCTAGTGGTAGTTGATTTAGATGAGTATTATATAAATCAACCAGAAAAAATTATTAGTGTATTTGTGAGTCTAATTAAATTAGAGTTAGAGTCTAATCCGAAATAAACCACTAGCATGAGCTAAATTAAGTTAATTATTAGCAGAACCGGGAATCATTTATAGAGATTTCTGTCAACCAAATATCAATATTTAAACTGTAGCTGAGTAAGTAAAATGCAACCTACACAAGCAAATTATGAGATTTATGAACAAGATTATCCTGAATGGTTAGATATTACCCTTAACCAACTACAAAATCGGGATTTAGAAAATATTGACTGGGAACATTTGATTGAGGAAATTACTGCATTGGGAAACGAACAAAGGCATAAGGTAGAAAGTTATTTGAGACAACTTATTAAACACTTACTTCTTTATCAATATTGGGAAACTGAGAAATCCTATTGTGCTAAAGGATGGATTGAAGAAATTGATAATTTTAGGTCTGAATTAGATTTATTATTGGAGTCTAAAGTTCTTTATAATCATTGTGCAAAAATCCTAGATAAGATTTACATTAAAGCTAGAAATAATGCAATTCGTAAATCTGAATTATCTCCGGCAATCTTCCCCGAAAATTGCCCTTATTCTTTAACAGAAATTCTCAATCCTGAATGGTTGCCATTATAAAAAGAATATTACTAATAAACTATGTCTGATACAGTTATTCGCGTTGAAAATCTCGGTAAAAAATATATTATTGGACATCAGCAGCAGGAACGTTATACTTCTTTGCGGGATGTGATTACTAATAAAGTTAAATCTCTTGGTAATTTAATTAATTCTAACGCTAAGGTTGAAAATCCAGCTTTTGAGGAGTTTTGGGCTTTAAAGGATGTATCCTTTGATATTAAACAAGGTGATAGAGTTGGGATTATTGGCCGCAATGGGGCGGGAAAATCAACACTATTGAAGATTTTAAGCCGAATTACAGAACCGACAAAAGGGAGTATTAAAATTAAGGGTAGGGTTGCCAGTTTATTGGAGGTGGGGACTGGGTTTCATCCAGAGTTGACTGGAAGGGAAAATGTATTTCTCAATGGTGCTATTCTGGGTATGGGTAAGGAGGAGATTAAGCGGAAGTTTGATGAAATTGTCGCTTTTGCGGAGGTGGAGAAGTTTCTGGATACGCCAGTGAAGCGGTATTCTTCGGGGATGTATGTGCGTTTGGCTTTTGCGGTAGCGGCGCATTTAGAGCCGGAGATTTTAATTGTGGATGAAGTGTTAGCAGTGGGGGATGCTGCTTTTCAGAAGAAGTGTTTAGGAAAGATGGAGGATGTGGGGA
>B570J13888_100337_pt1 | contig 3364 bp, 4 predicted proteins | sample LakMenEpi30Jul08_FD_13888 | JGI IMG/M metagenome (IMG submission 13888)
CTCGCCTACGCCCTCGCCAACGCCAACGCCCTCGCCTACGCCATTGATAATATCGGTGAAATTGAAAAATTACAGATATTTAATCAAAAGCTCAACTTTACCGTATTACTTCCTCAACTAGAAACACTCAAAGCTAAAATACCTGATGATAAACAACCAGAAGAAGTACATCTAGCTTTTGCGAAAAAGTTTATAGAAACATTACTCAATGGTTTTAATCTCACCCCAGAAATGGTTAATTTATCTGAAGAAGAAATCAAAGACTTAGATAAATACCTCTACGCGAATTACTTAATTATTCAATGCAAAGAAGCAGCATTAAGTGTATCAAAACAAATCTGGGAAACAATAGAAACGCGGATGTTATTAGTAAAGAATAATTAAGAGCATTGTTTGTCACTCTCCGCGCCTCTGCGTGAAAAAAATCATTGCATTAATCAGCAACACCACAGGGAATATATGTAGAGATGTTACGGTGATCAAAATTTCTGAAAAAAGTGTTAATTTGCCTTTTAGAATTAAAGATCATTCTGTAAACTCGCTTGCATCAGAGGGATATTAATGAGTCGTCCAATTATTCTTGGTATTGTCGGTGATAGTGCTGCTGGAAAAACAACCCTGACTAGAGGTATCGCGCAGGTACTCGGTCCAGAAAATGTTACCATGATCTGTACAGATGATTATCACCGTTATGATCGCACACAACGGGCAGAACTTGGTATTACTGCTCTCCATCCTGATTGTAACTATTTAGACATTATGCAGCAACATTTATCGCTGCTACGAACAGGACAACCAATTCTTAAACCAGTTTATAGTCATAAAACCGGAACTTTTGAACCACCGCAATATATCAAACCCAGTAAATTTGTCATTATCGAAGGATTACTAGGTTATTCTACTCGGATCGCTCGTGATGCTTATGATGTTAAAGTTTACCTTGCACCTCCTGAACCACTCCGTGCTAATTGGAAGGTAAAACGGGATACTCAAAAGCGGGGATATACTCCAGAACAGGTATTAGCGGAATTAGATAAACGTGAACCAGACTCGGAAGCGTATATTCGTCCTCAGCGTCAATGGTCAGATATTGTTGTTAGTTTCTATCCGCCTAATAATGAAATAGATGAAACCAATGATCATTTAAATGTGCGGTTGACGCTCCGTCCTTCCATTCCTCACCCTGATTTTACGGAGATTATCCACGCGGGTCATAGTGATTCCCAGTCAGCTATCCGCTTGGGACTTGATCGAGACATGGGAAAACCCGTAGACGTTTTAGAGGTTGACGGTCATGCAAACTTGGAACAGGTGAGTAAAATTGAACACATAATGTGTGAAGATATGCCCCATTTAAAGAATGTTTGCGATCGAGAAATTAATCCAGAATTGGGTAAAATTGCGGGTACAACCGGTGAAACTTTGCAAAGTTATCCTCTCGCTCTGACTCAATTAATTATCACTTACCATATGCTCAAAGCTACGCAGACTTACTAATAAATCATTCACGGTTCTGGTTCAGTATTACTTAGGTAATCGCTACAAAAAGTAAAGATTTTAGCAATCAGGAATAATTGTTACCAAAAATAAAGTATAAATAATCATGGCATCTACTCAATTATTCCCAATTCAAAATCTCTAATTGGTATGACTTATTGTCTCAGAATAGCCGATTTACCTGAAAATGAACGCCCCCGTGAAAGATTAATGACTCACGGACCGAAAATTTTAGCTACAGCGGAATTAATCGCTATTTTGCTGGGTACTGGTCAAGGACCTGGTAAATTATCAGCAGTTGGTTTAGGGCAATATATATTACAACAATTAGGCAAGGGTCAGTGTGATCCCTTAGCCACTTTAAGAAATGTCTCTCCGGCTGAATTAATGGAAATTCCCGGTGTAGGACCGGCAAAAGCGACAACTATCCTAGCTGCAATTGAATTAGGCAAACGTGCTTTTTTATCCCGTCCCTCCGACGGGACAGTAATTGATAGTCCCATGGCTGCGGCTGCGGTGCTTAGTCAAGACTTGATGTGGCAAAATCAAGAAAGATTTGCAGTGTTACTATTGGACGTGAAAAATAAGTTATTAGGTACAAGGGTAATTACAATTGGGACTGCGACGGAAACTTTAGCCTCTCCCCGTGATATTTTTCGAGAAGTGATTCGTCAAGGTGCGACACGGGTAATAATTGCTCATAATCACCCTTCTGGGAGTTTAGAACCCAGTGAAGCAGATATAGAATTGACTCGTCAATTATTAGCCGGTGCAGAAATTTTAGCTATTTCCATTTTAGATCATTTAATCTTAGGTAATGGCACTCATCAAAGTTTAAGAGAAATTACCACTTTATGGGATAATAGTCCTCAAGATGATTGATTTTTCTATTTTTTTGGGTCTACCTCTTCTAGCTGTTTTTCTGTTCGTTCGTTCGTATGGGTTTTTAGGTGGCTTAACGTTAGGAAATAAATTCAGTGCGAAGTTATTGAAAGCTGTACGGGTGTGAGCGCTGGATTTCCCTAACTGACCTGGTAATACTTTATCTCCCAAGGTGATAAAGAGAATAAAGCCAATGATAAAAAAGGGTGTATATCGTTTCATCTTCGATTTTTTAGCAATTAAAGATACAAAAAGTCTACCTCCTGATCCTTTCTTCCCTCCATTGCGGTGGGGAAGTGAGGGGGTGGAATATACCTCGGATAATAGGAGACGACTGTATATTTATAGAATACCCAAATTATCAGAAAAACAATAACTAACAAATAATATTTTGTTTTTAATCTCATATTTTTGGATATTCGGTACTTATTATACTAAATCATGAGCTATTTTAATGACAATGTATGAAAAATAGCTAAAAATCCAGCAAGTGTTGAGATACAAGGACTATTAATTAGTAAATATAAATACAATGCAAATTATCTTTAGATAAACTTAAAATTATGACTGGTAACAATTCTAAATGCAATTAAAAATTATAGAACAACATGGTTAGCAAATGGCTCAGAATGGTTTGAAACTAAAGATAAACCAGTAGAATGGCTGTTGGAAAATCAATTAAAAAATATTCCTAATGAATATCTCTAGTTAGCAAGGTAGTTAAGGCTGCTTACCAGATACAGGAAATGGACAAGGTATTGCTGGTAAAAGAGATATGAAAATTCTCAAAAGCAGATCATATTATGAATTTTTGTTACACAAAACCTATACATTCAAGCCAGAAGATGCTACAGTGATAATACGATCTGCCGATTGAATTCTAGGTATACCAATGCAGAGCCATGAAACCTCTCATTCCTCAAAATCTAGCGAACATTCTGCATCTGTACCAGTGTTGAATCTCTTTCCAGCACGACAGTTTGGC
>B570J13888_100420_pt1 | contig 2419 bp, 3 predicted proteins | sample LakMenEpi30Jul08_FD_13888 | JGI IMG/M metagenome (IMG submission 13888)
AAAAGATTAACAGATGTTATTGACAATAAAGCAGATGTAGCAATTTTCCAAGGTGATAATCGAAAAGTTCTTAATAATTGCCCTAATGAAACTATTTCTTTGATATTAACTGATCCGCCACATAGTGATAGGATTCCATACTTAGAATTGAGTGAAATGTGGAATTCTTTAATAGATAAAGAGCCGGATTTTTCTCAAGAGATTGTAGTTTCTAATGCTCGTAGTCGATTAAAGGATAAAAAACTTTATCTTCATGAAATGACGGAATTTATGCAAACTGCTACTCGTATACTTAAGCCTAGCGGGATATTAGCTCTATTTTTTAATGCTAGAGATGCTGATAGTTGGAAGTTCTTAAAAGAGGTAATACCCTTTTCAGATAAGTTGCAATTTAAAGGATTATTTCCAATGAATTATTCAGCAAATTCAGTCATACAAGACAACAGAAAGGGAGGTTTAAAAAATGATTTCGTTTTAATCTATCAAAAACCTGGAAATGAAGATCATATAAAATTGATATTTTTAGAAAAATTACCTAATTGGTCTAAAGAAATACCTAATATTCACTCAAAATAATCTTAAATCTGAAAAATAACATGAGTTACACATTTTCTCAACTTTCTCGGCTCTATGATGAAAATAAATTTTTTGAATTAACATCATCTTCTGAAGGATTATATTTTTTAAAATTACGTTCTTTGGCTCGAAAAGATTATTACTTGCATTTATTTCAAAAAGCACAAATATCTTCAGATAATTTAGGAGTAAAGCAGTACCTTGAAACACTTTTTAAATCTAATATTTCTTTAGAAACCATTCATGATTCTATTAATCAAATATATGAAGGACAAAGGGAAGAACGTCGCATAAATGAACAAGACTTACTAGCAGAATTATATAAGCTACGAGTTTTTGACTGGGGTGGTATCCATCAAAATGATATTAATAAGTATCTAGTTGATAACTACATAAAAAAGATTACTAATTATGATAATTTAATAGAAAAAGTAAAAAATGAAATTTTACATAGTTTAAAAGGTTTTGTTCTGTGTTCTTGGTATAATAATTGGACATCAATTATTATTGAGGATATTTTTAAAGACCATGAGCGTGTTTTACCAACTGTGGGGCTAATTAAACAAGTTGATTTTTTTATTGATGATATACCTTTTGATCTCAAGGTAACTTATTTTCCAAAAGGTTTTATGGAAAATGAGAGAAGGAACAGAAAACTAACAATTAAGGAATTATCAGAGTTAAAGAAGACAGCCAAAATATTTAATCTTCCTTTTGATCAAAATCGTCCTGATGATGAACTATTGATTGATTTGATTACAGCTTTTGCTGAAAGTTCCCAGCAGGATGTAAAAGATTTTTATGATAATTTTGTGAAAATTAGAAGAGATATTATCAATGACACATTAAAACAACCACGTGAACTTTTGCGCTGGTTGTATGAAAATCAAGGTTCTCAAAGATTTGATGCAAGTAATAGGTTATTTTTAGTTCTTGTAGATACTAATTCTTTAGAAGATAGTTGGAAGTTGAAAAGGGATTTTACTTTGTTAAAAAATAAAATTGATGAATATCTAAATACACGATCTTTTAATAAAGATGATTTGTTATTAAGTTGGAATTTTAATAATAATGAATATCACAGTTATGCTGATGTTTTGTTTATTATGAAGTAACCACTTCCTCTAACATAAGAGTTATGAAGCTATTTGATAAATTACAGGTTTATATCTTGGTTCGGGAATCGCTTTACCTTCTATTTTCGCAGCTTCTAACCAAGCAGTTTTAGCTTTGAGAACTTCTTGCAGTGCTTCTTCTTCAGTTAAACCAAATCCTGAACAATATTTTAAATCAGGAATATCAGCAATATAACCGTCATCTTCCTTACTGTAGAAAATATTAATGTGATAGTGTTTCATTATTCATTCTCCATAGTTAAGGAATATTTTTCAATTAATATTAAAAATTGCCGAATTTGATAAGGAATAGCTTTACCATTGCGATTTTGTAAGTTAATGAGTTCAGGGATAGTTGGATGAGTAAAAATGTGATGACTACCGTTGATACGTGATAGGGAAAAACCAAAGGCTTCAACTAAAGAAATCATCGAATTGAATATTTCTAGAGCCAGAAAGGACTTTTTATAGTAATTTACGCTTTTTTGACATTACTTTATTTTATCATTGTTTCACATCAAATTTTATCCTACTCTCATTATTCTTTACCTAGTAATAATTCGTAGGTTGGGTTAAGCAAAGCGCAACCCAACGCAATAAAATTATAAAGATGTTGGGTTTCGTACCTCAACCCAACCTACATCTACTAAAAGCAAGATTTTTGAACCCGCGTAGGCTATTAGTCGTTGACACATACTAGCAACCTTGTTATAATATTGATGGTTTTA
>B570J13888_100445_pt1 | contig 2200 bp, 2 predicted proteins | sample LakMenEpi30Jul08_FD_13888 | JGI IMG/M metagenome (IMG submission 13888)
TTAGGTTTAAGTAGTCCTCAAATTGCCGAAACTGTTTTACAGGCTTTCTTTAGAAAACAGGTTGCTGCTGTGGTGTAGTTTTTGTCTGAATGAGGATTTGCAGGGATACAGGATTTAATTATTTTGTATATTTTTGCTGGTCTTGTTTATTTTCCGAAGGTCAGGTAAAATGGCTGTAATATTGATTTTTTGGTTGGGAACTTCGGTCGCTTGCTGGGTAAGGGTTTTGGGAGTTTTTTTCTTGCTGTCGGTTGGTGGTTTTACTACTTTTTTCCTGACCTTCGGAAACTGTCTCTGGACACCTTGCTGGGTAAGGGTTTAAAATTGAGGGGTCCCCACTCGCTGGGGACATTAATTGAATGGAAACTCTAACCTGCGCCCCTTAAAAACTTTTTCAAGTCCCCACTCGCTGGGGACATTAATTGAATGGAAACCTTTTCTACCTTTGGTATAGGTGGAAACGGAGTCAAACATAAAAGTCCCCACTCGCTGGGGACATTAATTGAATGGAAACGCGTTAATTACATCTAAAGTTAAAGTGTAGAGAGATTTAAAAGGTCCCCACTCGCTGGGGACATTAATTGAATGGAAACGGCATAGTAATTACTTCCTTATAGATTCTAGTTCTTGATGGTCCCCACTCGCTGGGGACATTAATTGAATGGAAACAATTTTACAGGGAATACCAATACTTAACTGTTTTTAAAGTCCCCACTCGCTGGGGACATTAATTGAATGGAAACTTTTGATGTCACCATCCGTGTTCTGTTTGCGGAACTGTCCCCACTCGCTGGGGACATTAATTGAATGGAAACGTGGATATCTTAATCTGAGATATTGGCATATTTTAAAGGTCCCCACTCGCTGGGGACATTAATTGAATGGAAACTTCATCACTTAAAACCAGCTTGAGGTTATTGTGGTCCCCACTCGCTGGGGACATTAATTGAATGGAAACATATTAGATATTACCAATACCTTTTCCTTGTATGCTGTCCCCACTCGCTGGGGACATTAATTGAATGGAAACGTCATTTTTTATGATTTCTAGCCATTCCTTGAAAGGTCCCCACTCGCTGGGGACATTAATTGAATGGAAACCATATATTCTCTTGCTTCTAAATAAGTCATGATAGTGTCGTCCCCACTCGCTGGGGACATTAATTGAATGGAAACATTGCGGGTTGAATCAACTTTAATTCACTTAGTGGCGGTCCCCACTCGCTGGGGACATTAATTGAATGGAAACTTGATGAAATGGTGTACCATCTACAAATCCCAGCCGTTTATGTCCCCACTCGCTGGGGACATTAATTGAATGGAAACTCATCTCAGTGAACAGGACTCCGATTTCCCAATGGGGTCCCCACTCGCTGGGGACATTAATTGAATGGAAACGGCTTCTACGTTCATTTTCTGTCTCCTTTTATTTGTAAGTTGTCCCCACTCGCTGGGGACATTAATTGAATGGAAACACCCTTGAATCTAGTTATAGGCATTAGACAAACTCGGTACAAAGTCCCCACTCGCTGGGGACATTAATTGAATGGAAACCTTGTCTCTCTTTACCATTGTGTATTCTTACTACCTTGGTCCCCACTCGCTGGGGACATTAATTGAATGGAAACGGTGTTTGGATATCTAACGCAAGCGCACTCTTCATTCTGTCCCCACTCGCTGGGGACATTAATTGAATGGAAACTCAGTGGAGGCTGTTGTCAGTTCGGTGGTCGCATTTACTATATCGTCCCCACTCGCTGGGGACATTAATTGAATGGAAACCTGTTTATTCACCTCTTTCAATTTATCATAATCATCATCCTGTCCCCACTCGCTGGGGACATTAATTGAATGGAAACAACCCCATAGCATACTCAATGTCATCCCAATAGAAAGTCCCCACTCGCTGGGGACATTAATTGAATGGAAACGAGAGCTTTAGCTAGTGCGGGAGGTAAACTTACTCTGGTCCCCACTCGCTGGGGACATTAATTGAATGGAAACGGAATGGGAATAGCCGTGGGATACCAGCGACCAGAAGCGTCCCCACTCGCTGGGGACATTAATTGAATGGAAACAAAAGCACAGATAGTATATTTCCCTGGTCTAATCAAGTACATACCAACTTGTTTCCTATTCCCTAAAACTAAAAAACCTTATACCTCAAGAACATGAACCAAAAAACCCTTAAAAATCAACA
>B570J13888_100460_pt1 | contig 2133 bp, 1 predicted proteins | sample LakMenEpi30Jul08_FD_13888 | JGI IMG/M metagenome (IMG submission 13888)
GGGTTAAGATTAGTGTATAAAAAAACTTCTCTAGATTTTAGCGTCATGGTATCACCTAAAGCTATCCAACCCGAATTAGGATCAGTATTTGAACTAGGTGTTGTAGTATTAGTAATAGGATTAGGAGGAGTACCTGGATAAATTATGTATTCAGGGATATTAGTGGTACTGTTAACTCGAAAACTGATACTATAAATACCTTTTGTGCTTTTAGCTTGTAACCGTGTTTCTTGGATAACAGATACAACTGCACCATTGGCTTGATTTAAGCGTTGTCTGTTGATAAATGCTGACCAACCAGGAGCAGCGATTACTGATAGAATACCAATCATGAATAACACTACAATCATTTCTGCCATTGTAAAACCAGCATTCTGATCACCATATTCCTGACGCTGATGCTGTAATGAATTGACAATTAAACTTTTAATTCTATAATTATTGGCCATGATTTAATCCTATAATTGAGAAATTCTATTTATTGAGCATACGAAGAACCACGGGCTTGAATAATAGCACTAACCGTGGGAAAATAGGTTTGCTGGCTCTTATCTTTGTAATCTATATTACTAGTTTGGATGCGAGCTAAAGCATTACCCCGGATAAAAATCTGTGCTGTAGAAATTACTTGTCCTTGATTTGTAGGATCTGCATAATTACTTACACAGGCATAAAAACTAGTCATTGTCGCACTTGATATTGGTGTTATAGTCACACTTGATTGATTAGCATTAGCGCATGATGGTGTTATATTTGGAACATTTGTTTGATTGTTGGGGGTTTGATTGTTGGGGGTTTGATCAATAAAGTCAACTAGCACCTGGGGATCATTCGTAAATGAACCAGAACGTTGCCACTGATTCATATCTAGGTCAAATGGCTTGAACCCAGGACTCGGACAGTTATCAGCATCAACAAATTTAATGCTTGTATTATAAGAAGGATTACAAGTTACACCACTAGTATCACTTGGGCTGCGGACACCATCCTTAATTTGCCATCTAGCAATTCGAGCCGTATTAGACCAAATTGTACTAGGACTATTAATCAAATAGTAAGCAACCAAGGAATAAACAGAAGCATCATCATTTGGCCCTGTCGTAGGAATAACATTTGATACTACTTCCTGCTTCCAGAAAACTAGTATAGGTACTCCACCTGCGACAGTAGGTAAAGAATCCCTAATCCCACTATTTGCGGCTGTGGCACTGTAATTATTAGTAACACCTTGGGAATCATAGATATAAACAGCTTGTTGTAAATCACGAGTAATGAAATCTATTGCTGTTTGTAATTCTTGCTCAGAAGTTGTTTTAGCTTGCTCCTTTTCATCTGTATTCATGATACTAATCATCAATCCAAATAACGGTGTCAAGACTAAAAATGCCATTACCAAACCTATTAACAATTCTGCGAGGGTAAAACCATGATCTCGGTTTTTCCTAGTAGAAAATTTCATCCATCCTTGAAGTAAAAAATTAGTTGTTTTTAGCATATTCTAGTTCAAAATGATAGTAAATTTGATCATCCCAGTTTAATTAAAATAGTTAATTTAGGCGTTTCTTCTGCTCATGTCAGGTTTTTCCAGAGCATAAATCCTAAAAAATTAACTGCCATAAAACTTAACTTTGCCAATTTTTAACTACAAGGTATAGTTGCAGAACCCGCTCTAAACCCCAAGCGGTTACATAAGTCAGTAAAACTTGTGTTATTATTAGCTATATCCGCAATTATTTCTACCAGTGGAGCTTGTTTATTTCCTGAACCGACCACTGCTTGTGTATTCTTGGTGTTATTTGTATTGGCTAAAACAGGTCTATCAGGGTTATCAAACTCAATATCTTGTCGATACACTCTCACCGCTAAACGATAACCATCTTTAGGATCAGAACCGTTTATTCTCGTTCGACGAGCTTGAATGTAAAACAAATTATTTTGATTACTAGAACAATCAGGTGGCAGAATAGTTCCATCACTTTGAACACAATATAGACGTTCTCCTGATATAGGAGCGGGCATACTCGCACTACTGATCAAATACCCATCAGTGCTATTTGTAATATTTCTAGATGAAAGTGCATTTTGATTAATGTTAATATTTACTGGAGTTATATCTTCTGCTGTTATTCTTCC
>B570J13888_100848_pt1 | contig 1013 bp, 1 predicted proteins | sample LakMenEpi30Jul08_FD_13888 | JGI IMG/M metagenome (IMG submission 13888)
GGGGTAATTCCAAATCAATATTTTTCAGATTATGCTGTCTAGCACCCCGAATGCGGATAGTATTCTGGCTATTGTGAGCGTTTGGAAGCACATCGTTTAAAGAAGCAGCTAAATTTTCTGACATATTGACAGGCTAAGGAGAGGTTACATAGTGAAATAATCCTTAATAATACTATCTTTGCTCAGGTTATAGTAGAGTATCTATCATCTTAATTCCCTACCCAGGATAAATCATGATCATCAGAATAAGTTTTATTACTGAGACAAAACCTATACTAGAGGCAGCAGGAAACAGAAGGAACGTCAGATACTAGATATCGTCAGAACTAAGTAGGTTGGCGTTAAAAATTGCCACTATAGCACCATTACCTTTTTTTACACCAATACCTTGTGCATTTTTGTAGGTCGGGTTAAGCGACAGCGCAACCCGACGCTCATGTTGGGTTTCCTACCTCAACAAAACCTACAAATCTCATGTTGGGTTTCCTACCTCAACAAAACCTACAAATCTCATGTTGGGTTTCCTACCTCAACAAAACCTACAAAGCTCATGTTGGGTTTCCTACCTCAACCTAACCTACAAATCTCATGTTGGGTTTCCTACCTCGACAAAACTTACAAAGCTCATGTTGGGTTTCCTACCTCAACAAAACTTACAAATCTCATGTTGGGTTTCCTAGCTCAACAAAACTTACAAAGCTCATGTTGGGTTTCCTACCTCAACCCAACCTACAAAGCTCATGTTGGGTTTCCTACCTCAACAAAACTTACAAATCTCATGTTGGGTTTCCTGCCTCAACCCAACCTACAAAGCTCATGTTGGGTTTCCTGCCTCAACCCAACCTACAAAGCTCATGTTGGGTTTCCTACCTCAACCCAACCTACAAATTTATTATTACACAGTTTGGTTTTATTGTATTAACCTACTTAATTAGGTTTTGGGAAACCGAAAATTAACAGCAAGTTGCAATTATTTAACTAATGACAAATCCACACCGCATTGGAATTATTTT